>TARA_R110002096_G_scaffold292224_2_pt1 | contig 149336 bp, 125 predicted proteins | sample TARA_R110002096 | Tara Oceans TARA_R110002096 (sample SAMEA4397295) | marine metagenome | biome: Polar Biome; feature: [DCM] deep chlorophyll maximum layer (ENVO:01000326); material: water (ENVO:00002006), including particulate matter (ENVO:01000060) such as... | depth 35 m
GAACCGTGAAGTTAGAAAAGGCCGCGGAGCAATGCTCGGCGGCCTTTTTTGCGTTTTAAGAATTTCTCTTACATCAATCCGCCGGGCTCGGTCTTGCCCTTGTGGCATGTGATGCAAGCAAGCTTGCCTTCGCCGCCCAAAAACTCGCCATCCAAACTCTTTGTCATTTCCATCATGGCGCGAGCTTTGCCCTTCATCTCGGTTTCGTCGCCCATAGAATCGACAACATGGCAGTGGTCGCACTGCACGCCAAGCCCGGTGCTAACCGACTTCATGTAGGTCACAAGCTCGGCTTCGCCCCAGCTCTTTGGGAGGACCTGCAGATTTGGGTACTCTCCGCTGTGAGCGCCCGGGGTTGTCGCGACAGGCACACTCGGCTCTTCAGGAGTTGCAGGGGAGGTATCCTCTGTGGTTTCGACCGAATCCGCCGGAGTCGTGGGTGCAGGCTGAGAGTCTTTCTTCGAACAACCGCCGGCGGCGAGAAGAAGTGAGAGCGCGCTTGTGAATAGGAGTGTTCTCATAGCTTTTGCTAGGATGCGCTCCGCACCGCGCTATGACAAGTCCCCGCAAATGAATGCCGTTAGAGAGTTTGCAAAAATTTTGGAGCGCGCTCGGCTTGTGATTGCCTTGGGGCAGCGCGCAAATCGAGATGTCTTGGACGCCGATACCGAGGTGCTTCGCGGCAGGCTGGTGAGACGCCATCGACACTCGCTGGCGGCATTTCTCAATCGTATGCAACGCGCCGATCTGGACGGCTTGTGTTTGAAGTTTAAGGTAGATAGCAAAGGGACGGTCGGAGAGCTGCGGGCACGGCTCTGGCTCCACGGAGCGGAGATTGAAGCTGGCGGTGAGACGCACCTTGGGTCGGCGTATCAGCCAATTCCGATCGTCTTGGGCTCGCGCCTGGTGTATCCGGGCCCGCTGCACGGCCAGTGTCCTCCGGCGGCAGAGTGGCCGAGGCCGGTTCCAGAGCGAGTGGCCGAGCCCCGCCCAGATCGAGAACCCGAGTCGATTGAGGAACTGCTGGCAAACGCCGACTTGCTGCTAGGAGTGCGTATGGGCGCAAAGGGACGCGACAAAGGGATTTTTGGGACCCGCGTGGAGGCGTTGCTCGGCATCGAGGAGCGAGGGCTGGCCGAGGCCGATTGGCGCGGTGAGGTCGAGGTCAAGACTGTGCCGGTGATTCGCGACCGGGCCGGGTGGTGGCGCGTAAAAGAGGATCCGGCAATTTCGATGGAGCATGTCGATCCGCGAATCAAGCTGCGCAAGGTTTTGTGGGTCGCTCGTGTTGGCGGCAGTGGCGATTCCCCGATCTTGTCCTGGTACTTTCAAGAGTGGGACCCCAAGATAGCCGCTCTCGCGCACAGGTTTTTGCACCACCGCCCCAAAGGGCCAAAAGGTACGAGCAACAAAGGTTGGTACCTGCAAAAGCGCTTCTTTCTTCACTCTGGATTTCTGACCTCTCTCAATGGCTAGCATCGACAATCTTCGCCTTATCGGCATTAGTGGCACTAACAAAGTGATGACGGGAGAACTCTCTCGTCTCGCAAGACGAGCGGTTAACGGCATTCGCGTTCCAACCCCAAAGAAGCAGGGGCTTGGCGCGTTGGTCTATCCCTTTGATACGCAGTTGGCCGAGGTTGCCGTTAGCTACCACCGCACTTGCTCGCGGGTGCTTTGGGATCTTTTCGAGTCGAGCGCACGTCGCTTGGAGCCGCTCTACGAAGAACTCGTAGAGGACGTTGCCTCGGACGAGAGAGGCTGGCTTTGGGATGGTGCTAGCATTTCGATTCGCCCGCGCAACGTGCAGAGCTTTGCCGCCGGCGAGCGCCAAATTGTTGGAACGGTAAAAAACGCGCTGATCGATGGCGCCAAGCGGCGCGGCATGACGATTGACGTCGATGCCACCGAGGCGGACATCGAAATTGCCGTGCGCATTCACGATGGCGTGCTTTCGGTATCGGTAGATCTGGCAGGTGGACCGATGCATCAACGCGGCTACCGCGAAGAGGCTGGCGATGCGCCGCTGCGTGAGAATCTGGCGGCGGTTCTTCTTATGCTCTCTCGTTACGACTCTCGCAGCGATGTGCTGATCGATCCGATGGCGGGCTCGGGAACCATAGCGATCGAAGCTGCCCTCATGGCACGCGCCGAATCGCTTTGGCACGAAGCGCGCCAGCCAGCCTACTTACGGCTACCCGCCTTCGAGGGCACGACGCTTCGATGCGACCCGCTCTTTACCGATGCCAAGCCTGTGATCTTGGCCAGTGATATTGATGCGCGAGCGGTTGAGTTCATGCGGGCGAACGCCGAAAGCGCCGGGGTCTTGGATGACATCTGCATTGTTCATGCTGATTTGCGCGATCTCTCTCCACGGGTGATCGCGAAAAATCTTGGCGAGCGAATGACCGCAGATCAGAAGGGGCTGATTCTAAGTAATCCACCATACGGCGAGCGATTGCAGGGTGGCGAAGTTGAGCTCTATGAAGATATGGGCCAGTGGTGCGAGAGTTTTCCAGGGTATAGAGCTGCGTTCCTGATGGCGAATGCAGAATTCGAGGAGACCTTTGGCGGCAGCCCGCGAATTCGCAAGCCCATTAGCAACGGTAGCCTGCGGGCCTACTTCTGCCTTTACGACCTGTAGACCGACGAGCACAAATTCTGATCTTGTAGGTCTAGGAATTCTTTTGCCTACAGGTTCAGGGGAAGGGGAGCTGACCGTTCACTCTCTTTGTGACGCGATGCTTCCTAACCATACTTCTCTGCGCGACGGGCTTGGCCATTGTGCCCGGTGCCAAAGACGCCCATGCCGAAGATGGCAGCGTTGGAGTCATGGTGGATGCGGGATTGCCCGATGGTGTCAGTGGCTCTCTTGTGTGGAGAATGTCGCCGCGGATTCGCGTCCACGGTGGGGTTGGCTACAACGGATTTGCCCCTGGGGTTCGCGCGGGCTTTAGCGTTGCGGCCTTCCCGTTTTTTATTACTCCAACGGCCACAGTTGAAGCAGGGCGATTCTTTGAGGGCGATGCCAATACTCTGGCGCAAATGGTTAGCGGTGACTCGGAGTTTGATGAACCCGCACTTCGCGAAGTTGGCTACGACTTTGCGAATGCTCACGTCGGCCTAGAGCTTGGCTACTCGGGAATGACGTTCTACGTGCACGGAGGCATGAGCGCCTTGCAGATGCGCGTGCGAAACCTCAACGCAACCCTCGATGCGAATTTTGATGAGGGCGATGGCCCAAAGCTTGAGCTTCGAAGCGACCCAACCTTGCGCGTTATCGGACCCTCCGCTCGCGCGGGCTTTGTCTACTACTTCTAACCCGGAGAAGACCATGCGTATCAAGACCCTCAAGCGAATATCCCTTCTACCGATCGTGGCCTTTTTGCCGTTGTTCACCGCATGCGATACCCAAGTCGACTGGTTGGTCATTGAGACCGAAATCCAGGAAGTGTGCATGGTGGATCTCGTGAGCGAGTTTGAAGGCGTAACGCCGATTCCTGGTGGACCCGAAGGCATTGTTCGACGCGTCCTTGGAACTGAGGACCTGGGGATAACTCTTAGTGATAAATTCTCCGCAGAAATGTATCTGCGCGGTGTTGGAATCTACTCGGCCGACGGCGTCGAGAGTTTCGATTTCATCAACACCCTTCGTGTTGAAGTGGCCGCTGGCAACGCTCCGGTTGTCGAGCTATTGAGCTTCGATGCAAGCGCGGAGAACGGCGATGCTCTCTTTGTGTCATCGAAGTCGGCGGTTGACCTTGCGGCCTACATCGAGGCGGACGACATGGAGTTGCGCGTCGAATTCTCGGGAACGATGCCCGAGCAAGCTTGGTCGGCAAATCTCGAGGTCTGCCTCAATGCCAAAGCTGCGTATCGCGAAACGCTGTAATCACGATCGCTGTAAATCGGGCGCCGCGAAGGTGGGCGCCCGTAGTCGTGTTCGCTAACTACGCCTCGCCGTTTGGCATCCAGCTCGAGATGAGCTCGAAGTTGTCGACGACTCGAGAGTGGTAGTGGCCCCAAACATTGCTGATTAGAATGTGCGAGCCCTTGCTGAGCTTAGACGTTAGGTACAGAGCAAAGTAGTCTGTCCCTTGGTCATCGGGGACGTCCAAGACTTGGTCGAGCGGTTGTTTCGAGACCGGGCAGAACAGTTGGCAGACGCTGCCAGCAGCAATGCCTTCCATGCCGGTCTTGCGATCGTCGCCGTGAATTGGCGAGAGGTGAACGAGGCCTTCTTTGTCGCCGGTCTTTACCAAGAGGGTGAAGGCTGGGTAGCCATCGAATGTGACATCGGAGATGCCCACAAGATTTGCGCCCGTCGGACCAAAGAGTTGCGTAACGATGATGCTTACGCCCTCGTCTTGCTGCTTCACCTCGACATTGCTCTGAGTGGCAACGGCGTGTGCGCCAGTGATACGGGGCTTCCTGCGGTTTCTTTGCTCGGTGCTCATGGTCCGATTACTGTCACCCCAAGCTGCGCAGGGCGCAAGAGAATGTCGACCGATTACTCGGCGTCGTCCAGCTCTTCGCTTTCGTCGCTTGCGCGGCGCAGTTCTTTAAAAAGCAGCCGGTAGGCCTTGGTCTCGCAACGCGCCGCAGCATCGAGGGCATGCAAAGGGGTACACAGTTCTTGAACCAAGAGCACGTCCAACTGGGGAAGGGACTCCGTAGCCGTCTGTAGCGCTTCCCCAAAGCTCTCGGCGTCGCAGAGCTGCTCTCGCAGTTCCTCGAGTGGAGCGTTTTCGTCGCCAGCGAATGGAGCTACCGCCTGGCCCGCAAGCAGTGCTTCAATCGCCGCTGCTTCCTCTGGGCGATTGCGCAGCATACCCGAGAGCCTTCGCAGCTCACGCCTTCGGGCCGCTTTTGCCTTTGTGCTGTGTGCGGTTTTTAGCGAGGCGAGAAGTTCTTGAGAGACAGGGAATCGAGCACAGCGCTGCGGGGTGAGTTCCAGCAAACTGAGGGCGAGCACATCAAAGGACTTTGCGTTGCGGCGATTTTCTGAGCGGCCGCGTCCTTCCTTCTCATACTCTTCGAACGGCGCTTCTTCCTCGTCTATTGGGGTGGTTGTCATGGCTTAGCCTTTGCGCCAAAAATGGCTGCTGAAGATTACGAGTAGCGGATAGATTTCGAGACGACCGAGAAGCATGCCGCCGCTTAAAAGATAGAGTCCGGCGTCGGGGACGGCGGCGAAGCTCTCTGCGGCGCCTGTGGTTCCAAGCCCCGGACCAATGGAGTTCATGGCACTTACGGCTGCGGTTGTACCACTAATGAAATCGAGCCCAAGGGCTGTGAGTCCGAGGCCTAGAACCATGATGATCGTGAAGTACAGAAGGTAGTAGCCAAGGATCGCCTCAGTGGTTTCCCTCGGAACTTCTCTGTCACCAATGTGAAGCGTCTCTACGAGCCGTGGCCTGACGAGCTTGCGGATTTGCACAACGGCATGTTTCGCGACGACATAGAGGCGAACCACTTTAGAGCCACCTGCAGTGGATCCTGCGCAGCCGCCAATCAACATGAGCACAACCATGATGACCCTGGAGAAGTCGGGCCAAAGGTCAAAGTCGGCTTCTGGGTTAATGCCGAAACCTGTTGTCGTAATCACCGAGACGGTTTCGAATGTCGCGTAGCGAAGCGCGGTGAATACCGAGTCGTAAGCACCAGAACCGTAGGTGTTGATCGTGATGAGCACAATCGCGACCACGATGATCTTGATGTAGAGCCGCACTTCGGGCGACTGGAGCAGGCGCTTCGGTTGCCCCAAGACTATCGCTCGGTATTGCAGTGTGAAACTAATGCCCGAGATAAACATGAAGAAGATGACAACGAGCTCGATGTAGAGGCTGTCAAATCCGCCAATGCTCTCGTTCTTTGTCGAAAAACCGCCGGTGGCGATGGTTGCCATAGCGTGGTTGACGGCATCAAATACGCTCATGTGCCCGAACCAGAGCAGGATGGTCTCGGCCAGAGTAATCACAAGGTAGAGCACCCACAATCGCCTTGCTGTTGCGGCGATGCGAGGTGCGAGTTTATCTGAGTCGATGCCGCTTGCTTCTGCGGAGAACAATTGCATTCCGCCCACCGAGAGTTCGGGCAAGATCGCGACGGAAAGCACGATGATTCCCATGCCGCCAATCCAGTGGGAGAACGAGCGCATAAAGAGGATCGACTTTGGAAGCCCCTCGATGTTGTTGATGACCGTGGCGCCGTCGGTGGTGTAGCCGCTCATCGACTCGAAGTAGGCGTGGGCGAAGGAATTGAACTCGCCGCTCATGTGGTAGGCGAGGGCGGTAAAGAAGACCAAGACAAGCCAGCCAAGCGATACTGCCAAGAGCCCTTCGCGCCGCCGGAGCGAGTCTTTGGGGGCCTCAAGCGTTACTGGCAAATGCGAGATGCCGTAGGCCGCAAGCGATGCCAGCGCCATCGCCATCGCCCAAATGGGCCAATTGGACTCGCCGTAGGCAAGTGCGATGAGCATAGGGAAGAGCAGGCCGATGCCCGAGAACCAGAGCAGGCGGCTCAGAACGCGAAATACGACACCGGTCCTCATTACTGGAGCAGCTTCTCCACCGCAACCAGGGCACTCGGAAGGGCGACGACGAGAAGAGTGTCGCCAGCTATAAAGATCGTGTCGCCGTCCGGAATGAAGACTTTCTCTCCTCGAATGACACCGCCGACAAGCGAGTCTCGTGGAAAGTCGAGATCCTTGAGCGGGGTTGAGAGCAGCTTAGAGTTTTCTGGATCGGGCGGCACTTCGAACTCGAGAACCTCGCCCTCGTGATCGCCAAGCATGTGGGCGGTTGAAATGCGGCCTCTGCGCACAAAGGCGAGGATGTGTTTTGCGAGCGCTCGTCTTGGACTGATGAGCGCATCGATGCCCATCTTGTGAGCGATGGGCGCGTATTCGAGTTTATCCGATCGCACCACAACTTTTTTTGCACCAAGATGCTTTGCCATAAGCCCAAGGAGAACCGCTTTTTCGTCGTCGTCGATCAAGACCACAACTGCATCGGCAACTTCTTCGAGCTGCTCTTTAAGCAACTGCGGATCGGTGCCGTCTCCGAGTAGCACGATCGACTTCCCAAGTTTTCGAGAAAGCCATTCGGCGCGTTCGGCATTTGACTCGATGATGGTTGGATAGAGGCGCTGAGTCTCGAGTTCGCGGGCGAGTCGGTAACCGATGGAGCCGCCACCGATGATGAGCACATGGCGAACGTGGTGCCATGGCTTGCCCGAGAGAATGATGAACTCATCAATGTTCTCAGGGCTGGTGATAATTTCCGCACGTTCATCAGCAGCGAGTACGTCATCGCCGCGCGGAATTCGCAACCCTTCCTTGCCGATGATGCCGGCTACAAGCGATGGGTCTGGGAAGGTTGACGAGAGCTCGGCTAGGGTTTCGTGGCACAGTGGCGAATCACCGCTGAGAGGCAGCTCCAAGAGCACGAGGCGCCCTTGAGCAAGGGTTCGAATTTCACCGGCGCCCTCAAACGAGAGTTGCCGAACCACTTGCTTGGCAACGCTGTACTCGGGGCCAACGAGCAAGCTGAGCCCCATATCCTTGGCCTGCATGTTGCCAACTTGGTAGTGCTCGACTTCGCGAACCCGGGCCACGGTCATGGGCTTTTGGCCTATGCGTCCGGCAATCATCGCGCTCACCAAATTCACTTCGTCCACTTGCGTAACTGCAATGAACAAATCTGCTTTGCCAATGCCTGCCTGGTGAAGAATATCGGGGTTGACGCCACTGCCGTGAACGACCAAGCAGTCTAGTGCGCTCTCGAGTTTACGAGCTACGGATTCGGTCGACTCGATAACCGCAACGTCGTGCCCCTCGTCAACTAAGATTGTGGCGAGGTACCGACCAACTTCTCCGGCTCCAACGACGATTACATACATAGTTTGAACTCTGCGAAAAGGTGCTTGTTCTCAATGGAATTAGCACCCAGGTCGATACACGTGAAGGTCATACGAATAACTCTGAGCATCTAGAACTCGCTTGGATCGTCGGGAACACAAACTTGCATCGGGGCATCGCATTTAAGGTCTTCGCCACACGAGCCATCGCTGTGGCAGCGTCCGCCTTGCGAACCAGGAGTGCGCTCGTGAGCGGGCGCGGGAGTTATCTCAAGTTCGCCAAGCCCAAGTTCGGTTTTGATGCGCCTACAGCGATTTACTTGATAGGTGCCGTAGGCTGCGGATGCTGCTGCGGCCAAGGCCAGTGCTCCAACAATAAGTCCAGCGGTCGGTAGTTCACCTTCATCGCGATCGCGACTTACCAAGCTCACGGCCAAAACGCCGCTGAGGACGGTGGCGCTCATGTCGACCAAGGGATAGGTGAGTGAGTCGGTGCACTCAACGGGGTCGCTGGCTTTTATTGTGCTGGGCGCGCGGGTGAGTGCGATCGCAGAACAACTCGACGTCGCAACGGCGAAGGCAAGGCAGAGCGCTGTTTGGCGGAGCAGCATGGGGCAGGCGAAAGCTACAGCTGCCCAGGCAGTTGATCCAGCAGCTTGGCCGTGTAGTCGCAAGTGCGATACAGCTGGGGGGCAGGGCCTCCAGACCGATGGGACTTCTCCCGCCTTGGCAACTAGCACATGTCTAACTGATTGTAGTTGCTAGAGGTATGGACCGGCGCCCGCCTTGCATTACAATGTTGGCCATGTCGAGCAAGACACGACTGTTTTACTTAGCCTTTATTAGTTGCTGCGTTCTAGCCACGTCCACGCTAGCTCACGCTGAGAAGAGGATCGTCCTACTCAACATCGAGGGGGCGCGCTCCGATGGACTGCGCGAAACGATCGGTCGGTTGATTCGGCCGAACAAAGTGCTCGGTGCCAAGACGTATCGCAACGCCGCCAAGCGATTGCGCGCGCCCAAGCTCAATCCCAAGAGCGTGATGCGAGTGTCGAAGTACCTGGAAGCCGATGGCATTCTCGACGGAACGATCGTTGCGAAGGATGGCAAGTACCGGCTCACGGTTCGCCTCCGTTCTGGAAAGAACGGCACCATTACGAAGAAGGTCGAGATGACCATGCGGGATCCAAAGCTCAGCGACAAGATGCAGCGCGGGCTTAGGCGTCGACTGATGGATGCAATCGACGAGCTGCCTTCGATCGCCGCCGAAGGCGATGAGTGGGACGACGATGGTTTCGCAGGCGATGATGATGACGACGACGATGACGATGACGAAGGATTCTCCGACGGAGATGACGACGACGACGACACTCGCAAAGGCAAGGGCCGCACGAAGTCCAAAGGTAAGTCGAAAGGCAAAGCGAAGGGCAAAGGCCGTGTAAGCAACGGTCGCGGTGGACCAGGTCGGCGCGGTGACGACGACGATGACGACGACGACGACGACGACGACGACGACGATGGATTTGGCGGCGATGACGACGACGATGATGATGATGATGATGACGACGATGACTTTGGCGATGATGATGACGATGACGACGACGACGACGATGACGATGATGACAATGGAGACGACGACGACGACGACGATGATGATGACGACGATGACAACAAGCGCGAGAGCAAAGGTTCGCAAGACCCTCGGATGCGGGCTGCAATTGTCATGGCTGGAGCTTCCGTCAAAAAGCGCACGCTAACGTTTACCTCGGCGCCCGAGCTCGACACACCTCCACCAGGATACGCAAGTGGCACCGTGCCAGGCGTCTACATTAGTGGCACCGTTTATCCACTCGCATTTGGCGACAAGTCCTCGACCAGCAAGCAGCAAAAAGATCCAACCAAGAACATTGGAATTACCTTTCTCTACGACAAGGTTCTGAGCATCGCGACCAACGTCCAAGAGGGCGAAGTCATCACACCCGTTCCAACCAACCAAGTGCGCTTTGGCGTTGGTGCGGTGTACCGAATGATGCTTGGCGAAAAAGAATCGAGTCCAAGCGTCGAATTCATGGCTGGTTACAATCGCAGCAAGTTCTTCATCAGCAAGGGCATGTCGCCGATTGCGATCGATGTACCCAACACCGAGTACGAGTGGATTGATCCCGGCGCTCGCGGACGCCTACCGGTTGGCGATAAGGCCGCTGTTCACCTCGAAGTCCACGCGCTGTTGGTTATGAATGCAGGTGAAATCCAGTTGCCAGAGCAGTACGGTGGTTCGACTATTACTGGTGCCGATGTCGACGCTGGTGTTGAGTACTGGCTAACAAATAAGTACCTCATTCGCCTTGGCGTTCGGTACACAGCTCTCGGTTTCAGCTTCGTCGGCAACGGTGACGAGACCGATCGCAATAACGACGGTGAGACCGATGTTGGTGGCGCGCTCGATAGCTATCTCGGTGGCTATGCAACGGTTGGCGCAGCGTTCTAGTCGCCCCTCTGCTCATTGGGTGACGTCGGCCACCGCTTGTGGCCGGCGAAACGCGCCTTTGCGGGCGTGTTTTTCGTATGAAATTCAGCCAGATCGACGGCCAATTCCAGCAGCGATCAGCATGGCTTGCTTAATTCTCCGTATTCCCGATAAAGTATCGCTGCGCCGTCCAGAGGACCGTGCGTTTTAACTAGTGAACGAGCGATTTAATGAGCAATACCAACAACTCCCAGACCTGGGTGAAGCAGCTAGGCGACTCAATTTCTCCCGACATGGCCGAGGAGATTGACGCCTTTGAAACCAATATCACCCTCCGCAAGGCTGGGAAACTGGATGCGAAAATCTTCGCAGAAGCGCGCCTGCGCCGAGGCGCGTACGGCCAGCGCTACGACAACGGTCAACGGCATGATGGCAAGAAGACTCAGCAGCTTCTGTACCCATCTGGTGACCTTGTAAAAGGTCCCGAAACGGTTTGGGACGCGCCGGGCATGATGCGCATCAAGTCGCCTCTTGGCATTTGCTCCAACGAGCAACTCGAGACCATCGCCGACCTCGCCGAGGAATACAGCGACAGCATCCTGCACGTGACAACACGGCAAGAGATTCAGCTGCACTTTGTTCACATCGATGAAACGCCCGACCTCATGCGCCGATTGGCTGCCGTTGGCATTACGACGCGAGAGGCCTGTGGCAACTCGGTTCGCAACGTCACCGCATGCCAGTTTGCTGGTGGTTGCAGCACAGCAGCGTTTGATGTCACGCCATACGCCAAGGCGACGACCTACTACTTGCTTGGCCATAAAGACATTCAAGACTTTGGGCGCAAGTTTAAAATTGCCTTCTCGGGCTGCAAGCCAAACCCATGCGGTATGGCGATGTTTCACGACGTAGGGTGTATCGCCGTAACAAAAGAAGTTGATGGCGAGGTTAAGCGCGGCTTCGAATTCTACGTTGGTGGTGGCTTGGGCGCTGTGCCTTTTCAGGCGCAGCTTTTGGAAGAATTTGTCCCAGAAGACGAGTTGCTCCCACTTTGCCAAGCAGTTTGTCGAGTCTTCTCTCGTTTGGGAGAACGCAAGAATCGAGCGCGAGCGCGTCTTAAGTTTGTCATCAAGAAGCTTGGTATCGAGGAGTTCCGAAAGGTCGTTGCAGAAGAGCGCAAGACCATTCCTGAAGACGATCGTTGGACAAGCTATCTTGACGACTTAGATGCGGCGACAGAGACTCCGCTTCGCGAGGGCAGGGCTTTAGAGCAATCCGCTGTCGATGCCTTGGACCAAGGGCTTCGCGATGACTTTAGCTACTGGCGGAAACACAACATCTGGCAGCAGCCGCAGACCAACTACGTGACTGCGACAGTGCGACTTCCTCTGGGCGACTTCACGTCAAGGCAGGTTCGCAAGCTCACAGACATCACACGCAAGTTCACTGGCGATACTGTGCGCTTCACGGTCGAGCAAAACCTTGTGGTGCGCCACGTGAGCGAAGCCGACTTGCCAGAGTTTTACCAAGAGCTCGTCAAGGCAGGATTGGCTTCTCCTGGCGCTTCTACGATTGCCGATATTGTCGCGTGTCCCGGAACTGATACCTGCAAGCTTGGCATCTCTGCCTCGCGTGGACTTGCATCGGAGCTTGAGAAGAAATTCTCGAAGCGCCTGTATCAGGACCCAGAGGTCGAGAAACTGCACATTAAGGCAAGTGGTTGCTTTAACTCATGCAGCCAGCACCACGTTGCCGACCTTGGATTTCTCGGTGTTTCTCGAGTGGTGGATGGTCGTCGAATCGCCCACTTCCAATTTGTGCTTGGCGGCCAATGGGCCAACAACGGTGGAGCGTATGGGCTGGCGATTGGAGCCTATCCTTCAAAACGAATTCCCGAAGTTATTGATAGGACACTGGCGTTCTGGAAGGCCGAGCGCGAAGAGGGCGAGGACCTTAAGGGCTTCGTCGCTCGCATGGGACGGGCCACAATCAAGAAGCAGCTCGAGGATCTACGAGAAATTCCTAGCTACGAAGACCAGCCGGACTTCTACACCGATTGGGGCGACGCCCGCGAGTACACCATTGGCGACTTGGGAACCGGCGAGTGCGCCGGTGAGGTTGTCACGATTGTGGAGTTTGGCCTGCAAGACGCCGAGCGTCGACTCTTTGAAGCGCAGCTCGATCTCGAAGCGGGAAAACCTGGCGAAGCCTCGGTAGCCGCGTACAAGTCGATGCTCACCGCTGCGAAAGCTCTCATCATGGTCTTCAATATCGATATCCAAGAGGATGCGGATCGAGTTGTTGCCGACTTCCGAAAGCACTTCCACGAGACCAAGCGCTTTCACGATCCGTTTGCCGGAGCGAAGTTTGCGAACTACTTGCTCAAGCGATACGAGAACCCACCAAGTGTCGAGGACGATGCCTTGGTGGCACGAGAAGCCATCGAGGAAGCGCTCCTCTTTGTCGAGGCAGCTCAGGGTTGCAATCAGCGCATGCAGGGAGACGTCTAATGTCGATTCCAGTCCAACAGGTGTTCGTAAAGATTCCACTCAAGTCGGCCGAGGGCTTGAATCTCGATGCCTTCATTCCAATCTTCCACGAGTGGATTCGGGAGCACAGCATCGACAATGAGTTGCTTATCGATGTTGCCGACTATCGCCACGTGCCAGATGGCCCAGGTGTGATGCTAATTGCCAATGAGGCGCACTATGGAATTGATAGCGACGGCGGGAGCACAGGGCTTATGTATCGACGGCGGCGCGATGAGCATGGCGATGCAGAGGCGGCGTTCCGACAGGCTCTTGGGCAAGCGGTCCGGGCTGCCAATCTCATTGAGAAGGAAGAGGGCCTCTCGCTTTCCTTCGACACCTCGCGAATCGAGATGCGTGTGCTCAGTCGGCTGACGACACCGAATACGGAAGCGACCCATGAAGCCTTGGCGCCCGTGTGGAGCAAAGTGCTCACGGACCTTGGCTTCGCAGGCCCCGAACTTGCGCCGCCAAGCGATCCTCGGCAGCCTTTTGGCTTGGCGATGCTCTCGTGCACAAGCGCGCCAGATCTCGCGACACTAGTTACGGCCCTTTAGCCGCCAAACCCATGCCTGGCCCGGATGACTTTCCGGGGCCAGGGGATCGCCCTGGACGGCCCAACCTCGGTACTGTCCGCGCGTGAGCGCATCCAGCCATTTCCCCGCCACCGATACCTTTGTTCGTCGGCATCTCGGCCCCAGAGAGCAAGAGATTCGCGCGATGCTTGAGACCCTTGGGGTTGAGAGTCTCGACGCCTTGGCCGATCAGACGATTCCGCCAGCGATTCGATCGAAGGAGCCGCTCTCGATTGGTGACGAGCGCAGCGAGAGCGAGCTGTTGGCCGAGCTTAAGGCTACGGCATCGAAGAACGATGTCTTTCGCTCGTTCATTGGCATGGGCTACCACGGCTGCCATACGCCGCCGGTTATTCTAAGAAATATTCTGGAGAATCCCGGTTGGTACACGCAGTACACGCCCTACCAGGCCGAGATTGCTCAGGGCCGTCTCGAAGCGCTGATCAACTTTCAAACGACGGTGGCCGAGCTAACCGGTCTGCCACTTGCCAACTCATCGCTTCTCGATGAGGCAACGGCGGCCGCCGAGGCGATGATGGTGTGCTACGCCGCTGGTCGACGCAAGCGTTCGAAGTTCTACGCCGCTTCCGATTGCCATCCGCAAACCTTGGCTCTACTTGAGACCAGGTCGGCACCCATTGGTGTCGAGCTTGTGATCTGCCATCCAGACGAGATGCAGCTTGAGGCCGATGATGTGATCGGCGTTCTTCTGCAGTACCCAAGCACCGATGGACACATTGTGGATTACGCGGAGCTGTGCAAGCAGGCGCATGCCGGCGGAGCCATGGTTGTCATGGCCTGTGACCTACTGGCCCTTACGCTACTCACTCCTCCGGGGGAACTTGGCGCTGACGTCGCAATCGGAACCACCCAGCGCTTTGGTGTACCGATGGGATATGGCGGGCCACACGCGGCGTACTTGAGCACTACCGAGAAGTACAAGCGGCAGATTCCCGGGCGCATCATTGGCGTCTCAAAAGATGCTCGCGGACGCGTTGCCTACCGGCTTGCCCTGCAAACTCGCGAGCAGCACATTCGCCGAGACAAGGCGCTTAGCAACATCTGCACAGCGCAGGTGCTGCTTGCCATCATGGCCGGAATGTACGCGGTCTATCACGGGCCGGATGGGCTTAAAGCCATCGCCAAGCGAGTTCGCGGAATGACTCTTGCGCTTCGGGCGGGTCTTGAAGCGCTTGGGCTAACGGTCGACTCGGGCCCGGTCTTTGACACGCTTCGAATTCGCGTGGAAGGCGCTCGGCGCGATGCCATAGTCGCTGCCGGACTGGCCAAGCAAATTAACTTTCGACACTACGAGGATGGCCTAGGAATATCTCTGGACGAGACTTGCTCGGATGGGGACCTCGAAGATGTACTGGCCGTCTTTGCCGGTGACGCGAGCGCTCCAAGCCTGGCCTCGCTAATGGCTGCCGCGGACGAGCCACTTCCCGAGGGGCTCGCCCGAACCAGCGCGTGCTTGGAGCAGCCTGTCTTCTCCAGCTATCACGCTGAGCACGAAATGCTTCGGTACCTTCACAGGCTTCAGGCTAAAGACCTATCGCTCACGACTTCGATGATTGCCTTGGGCTCGTGCACGATGAAGCTCAATGCAACGTCGGAAATGCTGCCGGTCTCATGGCCGGAATTTGCAAACCTGCATCCAGCCGCTCCTCTGGCGCAAACCAAGGGCTATGGCGAGATGACAAAGCAGCTCGAAGGTTGGCTTGCGAATATTACTGGCCTGCACGCCGTTTCGCTCCAGCCAAATTCCGGTGCACAAGGCGAGTACGCAGGGCTCTTGGTGATTCGCGCCTATCAACAGGAGCGTGGCGAGGGGCATCGCAATGTGTGCCTTATCCCGGTTTCCGCTCACGGAACCAATCCTGCGAGCGCGGTGTTGGCAGGCTTTAAAGTCGTCGCGGTTAAGTGCGACGAGCTTGGCAACATCGACATTGAGGACCTGCGAAAGCGTGCCGAAGAGAACAAAGACGTTCTGGCGGCAACGATGATTACCTATCCATCAACTCATGGCGTCTTTGAGGATGGCATCATCGAGATTTGCGAAATTGTGCACAGCTGCGGCGGGCAGGTGTACCTCGATGGCGCAAATATGAATGCGCAGGTTGGACTGTGCCGACCAGGTGACTATGGCGCCGACGTCATTCACCTAAACCTTCACAAGACGTTTTGCATTCCGCACGGTGGTGGTGGGCCAGGCATGGGACCTATTGCAGTTGCCAAGCAACTCGCACCGTTTTTGCCTGGTCACCCGATGAACGAGCACAACGAGCCTAAGGCGATTGGCCCGGTTTCTGCGGCACCGATGGGAAGCCCAAGCATTCTGCCCATTCCGTGGATGTACATTGGCATGATGGGGTCGGCCGGCCTTCGCAAGGCGACACAAGTGGCAATCCTAAATGCCAACTACATGGCGCGAAAACTAGGGGCGCACTTCGACCTTCTCTACACCGGCCGCAACGGCTTTGTGGCCCACGAGTTCATTCTGGATATGCGCCCGTATAAAAAGAGCGCTGGGATCGAGGTGGATGACATTGCCAAGCGGCTTATGGATTACGGCTACCACGCACCAACAATGTCGTTTCCTGTGGCGGGAACGCTGATGATCGAGCCGACGGAAAGCGAATCCAAGGTTGAGCTCGATAGGTTTTGCGACGCGATGATAAGCATTCGCGAAGAGATTCGCGCCATCGAGGAAGGGCGCATGGACCGAGAGAAAAACCCGCTTAAGCTGGCTCCGCACTCGGCACTCGACATCACCGATTCGACATGGGACCGGCCCTACGATCGCAACGTGGCGGCGTTTCCCGCCAGCTATTTGCGAGATTCAAAGTACTGGCCCCCGGTCTCGCGCATTGACAATGCCTTTGGCGATCGCAACTTGATCTGCACCTGCCCGAGCATTGAGGAGTTGGCCGAGTAGCGAGATTTACTGTCGGCCCCACGGTTCGAGTACGAGCGCTTTTTGCTCGCGTTCAAAGCCGTGGGCGACAAAACGCTCGGCAAGCGAAGACTGTCTGGCGATGTCACCATCGATTTGCGAGATGCGCAGCGTTCGTGAACCAGCCAGCTTTGGAAGCAGGTGTGCAATCACCGAGTCGAGGCTCGCGTCACGGCGATACGTAAGAAGTTTTCCGGCGTGCAGGTAGCACACCGGTTCGCCTGCCCAGCAAAGTAGAGTGGCACCCGCCCGCCTTGCACCTTTGCCCGAGGGCCAGGGCAGGGCTGCTCCCCACGGATTTGCTGGGTCGCAGGCCGCGTAGACTTGGCCCTGGGACGTCTCATTGGCGTTGCTGCGCAGTTCGTCCACAAACCCTGGTCTGGCGTACTGATTGCCTTGCAGAGCTTCGACAAAGTGACCGCGGCGCAGTGAGCCTTGCTCTTCCATAAGCCGTAGAACCGCGGCGACATCGCGGTTTACGATGGAGGTTCCGAGGTCTCGTGAAACGACGCCAAAGCACTGTAGAGCTGCCTGCGCTTGGGCATGAGCGCGTTCGGTAACGCCACGCCCCGACGCCAGCGCTTCGCCCACCACGCCAAGCGTACTTGACCAACGGCCTCCTTGGGATTGCATGCGAGTTCGCATCTTTGCTCTTGGGCTTCGTGGTCGCAGACCCAAGCAGCGCAGAAAGGCTGGCGTGTCATTGGTGATGCGGCCCAGCCAGATAAGTTCTGCCATGGCACTGGCAAGCTCTTCTGGAGCGCTTTGCAGGTCGAGCGCCACGAGAAACGATGCCCCTTTGCTTTGCAACTCGGCATCGAGGGTGCGTGCCATTGCCGATGCGGTCTCTGGGAGTTCTTCTGGCTGTGGCAAGAGGACTCTGGCGTGCTTGCGAAGCACGATTCGCACTTTGCCGTCGCTGCCTCCGAGCTTGCCCGCTCCCATCCAGATAAGCTCACCGGAAGCGCAAAGTGCATCGAGCATATCGGGCCGGTAATCGCCAACTCGAGCCGGTAGCAGTTTCGACTCGAGGTCGGAGAAGGGAATGGGGAGGCCAGCAAGGTTCTCGATGGCGGTGCGAAGGGCGGCGATGCCCATGCCCGGGCGTTCTAGGCCTTGTTGGCGCCAGAGGAAGACAGCGTATCGCGCGGCAGATACTGGGGCGATCGCGCCTCGGAGAAGTTCTAAGCTCCGCCTTCGAATGCGCTTGAGAACATCTGGGTGGCAGTAGTCTTTGCTCTGGCTGCCGGGCACCATGGTCGCGTGTTCCAGGCGGCCGCGCAGGGTAAGCTCCTGCAGCGCTTCGCGAGCAACTGCTGCGGCGATGGCGAAGTGGGTGCATAGCGATTGCAGCGAGAACGGGCCGCGGCGGCTGGCAAAGCGCAGAATCAGGGCGAGCAGGGCGTCGGGCTCGGGCGCTAAGAAGGCCTCGGGGACGCCGGAGGGCAGGCACACGTCAAGGGCATCTCGGTACAGCCCGGCATCTTCGCAGGCCATAAGCCAAAGCTCATCACCCAGTGTTATCTCGCAGGCGCGGCCACTTTGACACAGTTGCGCAACCCACGGCTCGACCGATTCGCTTGCGCGTTTTGCGAGTTCCGCGATTGGTAGGGCACCGAGCCGCCTAAGCACATCGTGCAATTCGCTGGCGTCGCGAGCGCGCCGATCCTCTGCCAGATATTGAAGCTCGAACTCAACGCCTGCCAAGGCCTCGGGTACGAGAAATTCTCTTAGATCCTCGGTGCCAAGTAGCTCGCGCAACAAAGAGCGGTCAAGGGAGAGTGCCTGCGCTTTGCGCTCGGCCGCCGGCGCATCGCCTTCGTAGAGAAAGGCAGCGATGTAGGAGAATACTAGGGAGCGGGCAAATGGCGATGGCGAATCGGTTTGCACCTGTTCTATGCGAATCTCACCAGACTCAACTTCGCCGAGGATCGATAGCAGGGCCGGCATGTCGAAAACGTCCTGCAGACACTCGCGATAGGTTTCGATGAGAATGGGAAAACTCGCATGGCGTTTTGCCACGCCCAAGAGCTGCTGCGATTTTAGACGCTGCAGCCAAAGTGGTGTGCGCTTGCCTGGGCGCTGCCTCGGAAGAAGAAGCGCGCGCGCAGCGTTTTCGCGAAAGTGGGTGGCGAAGAGGGCGCTGCCGCCAAGTTGCGTAACAACGCGTTCTTGCACCTCGGTGCTCTGTGGCAACAGGAGCGCGAGATCCGGCGCGCGCCCGGTGTCGGGGATACGCAGGGCGATGCCATCGTCGGTCCATTGCACTTGGCAATCCCCAAGCCCGCGCTCGCTGAGCAGCGAGCCAATTGCCATCGCCCATGGTGCATGTACCCGGCGACCGTAGGGGCTTAGAATGCACAGCCGCCAATCGCCGACTTCATCGCAAAATCGCTCGACGACGATTGTCTTGTGGCTTGGAACGCTTCCGCTCACTTCGCGCTGCTCGCGCAGGTAGTCGACTAAATTGATGGCGGCGTGCGAGTCGAGTTTGTAGGTCTCGCGGTAGTGGCGCAGTGTTTCGTCGTGAGTGCTCTCAGAGTAGTTCTGATTGAAGTCCTCGCAGAATTCGCCGATTTGTCGCCCGAGAGGAGCGGGGCGCCCTGGGCCTTCACCCCGCCAGAATGGCATTGTGCCACTCTCGCCTGGGGCTGGGGCCACAATCACCTGGTCTCGGGTAATATCGAGAATCCTCCAAGTGGATGCGCCGAGGAAGAAGGTATCTCCGCGCCTCGCCTCGTAGACCATCTCTTCATCGAGTTCGCCAATGCGCGCGCCACCAACACCTAGGTAAACGGCGTAGAGACCACGATCAGGGATGGTTCCGCCGTTAACGAGACTAATCATTTTGGCACCGCGTCGCGCGTTCACCACTCCAAGAGTGCGGTCCCAAACAATTCGCGCGGGCAACTCTAGAAGTTCGTCGCCTCGGTAGCTGCCACTTAACATCGAGAGCACCGAGCCAAGGGCGGCCTCACTAAGCTCGGAGTAACAGTGCGAGCGGCACACCAAGGCGTGAAGTTCGTTTACGTCCCATGGCTCGATGCTGCACAGCGCGACAACTTGCTGGGCGAGAACATCGAGGCAGTTGCGAGGGACTGCGGTTTCCTCAACGCGACCCTCGAGCATCGACTTGCCGATCACCGTCGACTCGAGCAAGTCGCCTTTAAACTTTGGCATGATGATGCCGTGGGATCGAACGCCCAACGAGTGCCCAGCGCGACCTACGCGCTGAAGCCCACTTGCGACCGAGCCAGGGCTCTCGATCTGAACCACAAGGTCGACGGTGCTCATGTCGATGCCAAGTTCGAGCGAGCTTGTCGACACCATGGCTCGCAGTTGGCCTGCTTTTAGCTGAGCTTCGATCGCTTTGCGTTGATGGCGCGCTACCGAGCCATGGTGCGCGCGGCAAAGATCGGCTTTGGCTCGCTCGTTTAGGCCAAGGGCAATGCGCTCGCTAAGCCGACGGCTATTGCAGAAGATAAGCGTTGTGGTGTTTTGCTGAACCATCTCTAGCAGTCGCGGCAAAATCACATCCCACATTCTAGTCTCGTTGTTGCGAGGCTGTGCGCCGGGCTTGGCCTCGCTTTTCTCGGGAGCCCTTGGCATGAGAATCTCGAGGTCGAGCTGTGGTGGAGTGCTGCAGTCGATGATCGAAACCTTGCGGTCTCCGCCAAGAAAGCCGGCAATGCGCTCGAGTGGCCGCTGGGTGGCCGAGAGTCCAACTCGCTGTACATCGCGTCCGCAAAGCGCGTCGAGGCGTTCTAGCGATAGGCTTAGGTGCACGCCTCGCTTATTGCTGGCGAGGGCGTGGATTTCATCGACAATGACGGTTTCGACACCGCGGAGTTTCTCGCGAGCCTGCGAACCCAGAAGCAAGTAGAGAGACTCGGGGGTCGTGATCAGAATTTCACCAGGGTGGCGAAGCTGCTTGCGGCGTTGGCTAGCTGAGGTGTCGCCGGTGCGCACGTCGATGCGAAGCTCTCTAAGAGAATTTCCGCTTGCGGCGCGAATGCCCGCGAGAGGGGCTTGCAAGTTCTTCTCGATGTCGTACGCAAGCGCCTTAATGGGCGAGACGTAGAGTAGGCGAACCCCTTCCTCTTCGGTGGGTGGCGCGTGCAAGAGCGAGTCTAGGCTCGCGAGAAACGCAGCCAGCGTTTTGCCGCTTCCGGTCGGGGCCAAGAGCAAGGCGTGCTCGCCCGCTTTTAGCCGCGGCCATCCTTGCTCTTGCACAGGCGAGGGATGCGCAAATGTCTTTGCAAACCACTCTTGGGTCGCCTGTCCAAAGACTGCAAGGGGAGTAACCACCGCGCCAGTCTATCGCGGGCGCTGCACTCCTGCTCTACACTCCAAGGCATGCAGATGCACTCTGAGGCAATCGAGGTCGCGACCCAAGGGCGCAGCACAACGGAGATAACGTCGCAGATTCAGAAGATTGTCTCTCAGTCGGGATCGAGCGTCGGCTTGTGCAACGTCTTCATTCATCACACCAGCGCTTCGCTCATTGTTTGTGAGAATGCGGATCCCACGGTCCGCTCTGACCTTGAGAGGTTTGCGAGCGACCTTGTTCCGGACGGCGACTCGCGTTTCGAGCATACCGACGAAGGTCCCGATGACATGCCGGCTCATGTGAGAAGCATTCTTACCCAGACATCGCTCTCAATACCGATAGCGGGTGGGCGCTGCAGCTTGGGAACCTGGCAAGGCGTGTACCTGTGGGAGCATCGCCACGCTGCGCACTCGCGGCGGATTACGGTGACGGTGCTTGGAGCCTAGGATCTAGTTTTGCGCTTCGATGCGGATCCACTCTGAAACTACGATCGCTTCGTTTGCGGCGAATGCATCACCAGCGTGCACCCCGCGAGTGTAGAGACGAGACTCGAGTGGAGTTGGGCCAAGTAGGTTGGCGTTTAGAATCGCTTGGTAGTTTTCTGCAGGGCTCAGGCCCAAGAATAGTGGGCCGTTTGCTGCGTTTGTACCCTCGTGGCAAACCGCGCATGGTTGCAACGGCCTTGGGCTGGACATGAGCGGCTGAATATTCGCGAGAAAGAATGCCTCGCCCTCTGCACTGCCGGCGGCGACCAATCCAGCGTCGGCCCTGCCTCCACCGCTGCCATTGAGATCACTTCCCTCTTGGGGAACAAACTCCCCGGAACAACCCACTGAGAAAAGCAGGGTTAGGGCAAAGGAGACTCGTCTAGCAGCGTTCATCGCTGTCAATCATAGCAACCTAGAGGCCAGGATGGGAGTGGCCAAAATCCCTGCATCGCGCTCCAGTGCACATGTAGGTGGGGAACTTCTCACCAAAGTCTGTCCGTTTTAAGGCCGCATTGTGGGTTGTCAGCCACAATAGCCGAGTGAAGTTACGGTGGGTCTTGGTGGTGGTCGTTGCGTCGGCAGCAGGCTATGTCTACCTCGAAGATCGCAAGGCGCCGACAAAGACCTCCACAACGATCGCTACAACAATCGCGAAGGATGCGGGAGAAGGTTTCGAGGCAGAAGCTTCGGAGCACGATGCGTCGGCCGTGCAACCGCGCGCAGTGGAAGGCGAGCCGATTCACGTTGAGTTGGCCTACGACATTCAGAACTACTACCTGCAACCCATCGAGGAAGACGGAGGCGACACCGATTTTGCACCACGTGTGCAACGCATATCCCGTGGCACGGCGCAGTACGATCCTTGGCTAAGTCGCGCAGCTCGCGAAATCGCCGTGCAGGGCGCAATCTTGGGAGCATCACCGCCCGAGGCGGTACTCTCGTTTATCCTGCGCTCCTCAGGTGCTCCCGAAGGCAGTGTTGCGCAGATGCTAGTGCAAGTTCGAGGTGACGATCCAACAACGATCGATAGCGCCATTGAGAGTGCGCTGAAGTCGGCACCAAAGGGCGAGGGCTCGTTGGTCTTGGGAGTTGGCGAAGCCGCCATTGAAAGTGGTGAGTACGATCGCCGAGTGGTTGTTGTGAGCGCACGACGAAACTTCTCGCTAGAGCCAACGACCCGACAACTTGAACCGGGCGAGACCTGGAACATTGCCGGCGTGGCTCCGCGGGGATTTCGCAAGGCGAATGCCTCGGTCTTGTACCCGGATAACTCAATCTCTGTGCTGCCCGTAGCAATACAGCAACGTCAATTCTCCATCGACGTCCCTGCAGGCCATACGCGAGGCACAGTTTGGGTTTCGATTGATGGCATCGGCAACAAGGGGCCAGGCAAGCTGCTTCAACTGCAAGCGGAAGTGGGGCGCCCGCTTCCGCGCGTCTTGGATGTTGTGCTTCCTGAGGTCGAGGCGTTCTCGGCCATCGAAGAGGCTGAGGGCTTTGCCTTCGCATTGCTCAATCTAGATCGAGAGTCGCAAGGTCTTGCGACTCTTGCGCTCGATGAGGAGCTGAGCATGGTCGCTCGTGCGCACTCGAGGGACATGCGAGACAACGAGTTCTTTGCTCACAAAAGCCCGACAACGGGGCTCTCTTCCGATCGGCTTAAAGAGGCTGGATACGCTGCGACCAGCAACGGTGAGAATCTAGCTTTCAACGATTCGATAGCGGAAGCGCAGTCATCTTTAATGGAGAGCGTAGGGCACCGGCGCAATATTGTAAGCCCCGCCTTTAGCCATGTGGGAATTGGCTTGGCGCGATCGAGCGCTCCTTCGGGAGGGGATTCATGGCATCTCACCCAAGTCTTTGCACGTAAAGTACAGCCGCTTGATACCGAGCAAGCTGCCTATGAAATTCTTGCAAAGATCAACGATGGGCGTGCACGGCGTGGTCTCGTTGAATTGGAGATGCGAGAAGAACTCGTAGCGCTGGCGATGCAAGGTTGCGAGCAGGCACTGCGGGAGGAGTTGGCAGAGGTTCCATCGAAGATTGCCCCACTGGCGAGTCGCATTATGCATGGGCGGGTGTCGGTGAGTGCACACGCGTTCTACGAGCTAGAGCGATTGGACGTTGACGAGCTTGGCGGCGACGATGAGGAGTTCCGGAAAATCGGCGTTGCCTTACTGCGTGATCCCGAGAGCCTGCAAGGGCGGACCTTTCTCGTGGTTGTCGTAGCAGAACCCAGCTGAATTGCCCCATTCGTGGTCCTCGCGTACCATTGGCGATATTCATGAGTAGCGCTGAAACGGGCACACCAGAGGCCGAGACCAAAGCTACCAAGCCGAGCAAGAAGAAGAAGCGCGTCTCTCCGGCTCGTCGGATCTTGCGCTTGGTATTGTACTCGTGGTTAGCGCTTATCCTCGTGGTTGGCTGCATCGCCGTTTGGCGAACATCCGGATTTCGCAGCAAGCAGCGCCCGGCAACCAAGGTGACAGTCGAAACGATCGGCCTCGTTGCACAGGTCGAGCGTCTCGCGCAGGCAATTCGAATTCCCACCATTAGCCATGGCACGGGAAATCCATCTGCAGCCGAGCTCTTTGCGCTTCACGAGCATCTGCGGGTGTCCTTTCCGAAGGTTCACGCATCGCTCGTGCGTGAGAACATTGCTGAGTACAGCCTGCTCTACACTTGGAAGGGGCAGGACCCAAGCTTGCCCGCGCTGATCCTGGCAGGGCATCTCGACGTTGTGCCTGCGAATCCCAAACGCTGGAGCCACGATCCATTTTCTGGGTACATCGGGCAAACGCACATCTACGGGCGCGGCGCCATGGACGACAAAGTCACCGTGATGGCGATTCTCGAAGCTGTGGAACTTCTCTTAGAAGAGGGCTTTGTTCCAAAACGCTCCATTTACTTGGCCTTTGGCCACGACGAGGAAGACGGCGGCTACGAAGGCGCGAAGGTGATTGCAGAAATTCTGCAGGCTCGGGGCGTTGTCGCCGAAGCCACAATCGATGAGGGCATGGTCATAACGGAAGGCATCATGGATGGCATTACCGACCCGGTCGCGCTGATCGGCACCGCTGAAAAAGGCTTCATGAATCTTGAACTTACCGCTCGGGGAACGGGCGGCCATTCCTCGATGCCTCCGCGCAAAACGGCGGTAGGCCTACTGAGCCAGGCGATTGTGCGACTTCAGAAGAAACCCATGCCGGGTTCTTTCAGCGACTCGATAGGGCAGATGCTTGCCCACGTCGGCCCCGAGTTTAGTTATGGGCGGCGATTGGTCATGGCAAATCTCTGGCTCTTTGGCGGGATGGTGAAGTCCTCGTTCTCAGAAAAACAGGCAACCGATGCGCTCTTGAGAACCACGATGGCTCCGACCATGCTGGAAGGCAGCAGCAAGGCAAACGTTCTCGCCCAGGAAGCAAAGGCCGTTATCAATCTGCGCATCAAACCCGGAGATACCGAAGTGAGTGTCTTAAAACACATTCGCAAGGCGATAAACGATGAGCGCGTCACACTTCGAGTGATGGAGATGGTTGTTCCTCAGAAGTCTTCTAGCAGCGAGTCGCGAGTCTTTCAGATCATGGCCGATTCGCTGCGAAGCATCGATCCGAGCATCATCGTGAGCCCAGGTCTGATGTTGGCGCTAACCGATTCTCGCCACTATGCCAAAATCTCCAAGGACATCTACCGCTTCACCGCGATGCGTCTTGGCCCCGATGATTTAGTCCGCCTACACGGCGTCGACGAGCGGCTCGCGCTTCACAACTACGCTGAGATCATTGCCTTTAACCGCCGGCTGATTCGGGCGATCGGCAGCAATTAGGGATTGACGTCGTTGGAGCGGCACCGGAGTGAGTGTGGCACCAGCGATACAGCCTACAGCCTTTGCCTGTTCACGAAGGAGGCACAAAGTGGCGAGAAAGTGCGTGGCCCAGGGTTTGCTGTAGAGATGTGCATGCGCATGATTCGTTCCTCAGCCCTGGTTGTTCTTGTTCTCACCGCAGCGCTTGCTGGGTTGGCATCCTGCGGCGCCCTATCTCCCATGGCAGCTCAGCCTCAAGTCACCGTGCGCTCAGTCTCGCTTTCGGCAGCGGGCTTTTCGGGTGTCGATGGAACCGTCGCCATGGACATCTACAACCCAAACGGCTTTGCCCTGCCACTGCGTCGCGTCGATTGGACGCTCTCGGTTGGCTCGGTTCAAGCGGTGCGCGGTTCGTTCGACTTGACGGCAACAATTCCGGCTAAGGCGAGTGCTCCAGTCGAAGGGCGACTGCACATCGATATCGGCTCGGCGGTTGGCGTTGCGAGCGCATTGGCCCAGGGCGTGCGGAGCTACGAAATCTCCGCGACGCTCACCTTTCAGACGCGCTTTGGAGACCTTAGGGCCGACGTTCAGCACCAAGGCCAATTGCTCTGAGACGCGTTGTAACTACACCGCGACTTGGTGGATGCGAAGTTGATTTGTTTGACCGCCGCAGCCGATTGGAACAGCGGCGGTAATGATGATCTTCTCGCCCGGGACAACGATCTTGTGCGTTAGAAGCTCGTGTTCGACGCGCTCGTAGAGTTCGTCCTCAGTCACACAGGGCTCGATGAGCATGGGCATGACACCCCACTGCAGTGCCAGACGACGATAGACCGCTTCGTTGGTCGTAAAGGCAACGATTCCCGCTTTGGGCCGGTGCTCGCTCATGAGACGCGCTGCGCCGCCGGAGTTTGAGATGACGGCAATCGTATTGATGCCGAGTTGTGCGGCGGCAACCTCGGCAGCGTGCGCGACTGCATTGGCCGATACCTTGAGATTGAGAGACTTTGTTTTGAGCCCGGTGCGAAACTCTTCGCTGTTCTCAATCTCTTCGATGATGCGACTCATGGTTCGCACCACACCGACAGGATCGCGCCCCACCGCAGTCTCACCCGAGAGCATCAGTGCATCGGTACTATCGAGGACCGCATTGGCAACATCGGATGCCTCGGCCCGTGTGGGGCGTGCATGGGTAATCATCGACTCGAGCATCTGCGTTGCCGTGATGACGATTTTGCCGGCGGCATTGGTCGCGTGAATGATTTTCTTTTGTGCCAGCGGAACCTTCTCTGGCCCCATCTCGACGCCCAAATCACCTCGGGCCACCATGATGCCGTCGGCAACCGCAATAATCTCGTGGATGCGGTCGACGGCCTGCGGCTTTTCGATCTTGGCAATCACCGGAATGCTCACATCGCCTACGGTTGCGAGTTGCTTTGCCTCTAAGACATCTTCTGGAGAGCGAACAAAGGAGAGAGCAATGAAGTCGACGTTGAGCTTAAGGGCGAAGGCTAGGTCTTCGCGATCCTTTGGCGTGAGGGCCGGGGCCGAGACCGCAACACTTGGCAGGTTTATGCCCTTGTTGTTCTTTAGCATTCCACCTTCTTCGACAATGGTTCGAACTTCGGTATCGGTTACTTCGGCAACGCGAAGTGCCAAGAAGCCATCGTCAAGAAGAATAAGGTCGCCCTTGCTCACATCCCCAACAATGCCCGAGTAGCTTGTCGCAACCCGGTCGACATTGCCGACGACGGTCATATCGGTTGTGATTGTGAAACGCGCACCGCGTTTTAGTTCGACTTCGTCGTTTTCAAATCTCGCAACGCGAATCTTTGGCCCCTGCAAGTCGAGCAGGGCAGCCACCGCGCGACCGGCTTCCTTTGCTTGGATGCGAAGGTTCTTGAGATTTAGTTCGTGGGTTGCGTAGTCGCCATGAGAGAAGTTGAGCCTTGCCACATCCATTCCGGCATCGATGAGTTGCCGGAGCCGCTCGGGGCTGCTGCTGGCGGGACCTAGGGTGCAAACAATCTTGGCGCGACGCATGATGGGCAAAGTGTAGAGGGGGCCGCCGCCGGCGGGTATTCGCGGTGCCTGCGATTGCCACATACATTGAGATTCTCGGTTCTTGGAGCACGTCAGATAATTCCCCCGGCGGTCTGGCCCAGTGCTAAAAGCCCGCCCATGCGAATCGTGAGGCGTATTCGATGGGGGATGTTGATTTTAACAACGGGAGTTGTCTCGCTTGGAGCTTGCGGTTCGGGCTCGGGCGTCTGCGCCGACTTCGACGACCCAAAGCGCAACCTTGCGACGGAGTGCGCCGCCGCCAATCCCGAGGACCCAACCGCCCTGGTTGCATGCCTAAGAGGTGGTGGTCACGCCGGAACATGGGCTGTCGATCGGCATGGCCTCCCGGCCTTTGATTTTGGAATTGAGCAGCGCTGCGATTCGGTGGCGATGGTCGAAAGCTCGAGCGGTGAAACGCAGAGCGATCCTGTGCATCTTATTGGCAACGGTCGAGGCACGGTTGCGCTGGCGCATGCCTCGGGTGCCGTCGAGATTCTTCGGCAAGATCGAGGCAGCGGATGGCTGAACAAGTCCGATGCATGGCGTGATCCCAATGCTAAGAACTTTCCTGTTCAACTTGGTGGCGGCTTTAACTACATCGTCATTGGCGATTCGGTTCAGTCTACCCGCTACAACGACTTCTCAGTCTCTAAGGCTCTTGGCACGCAAACCCGGCGTTTTGGCGTTGGCTACTACGAGACGGTTACCACGCTTAAAGATGTGCGCGTAACGAGGCGCGTCTTTGCCGCAGATACCAACGCTCGGGCGCTGGTTGCCGAAGTGACGCTAGAGAACCTTAGCAATGCAAACAAGGAAGTTGGCCTCGTCGAGTTCTGGGATCTCAATCTTCACCCAATTTTGGCGGAGCCTGTAACCAATGCAGGCGGGGACGAAAGCGTTGGCGAAGCGCGATTGCGTCGCCGCCGGGCCGCGAGTGGACTGTTCTCACACACGCTACACTACTCGAGTGAGTCGCAGGTGGCGATTGCCGAATCTCGGGCCAACGAGCTGCCGGGCGGGGTTGTCGACCGAGCTAGCTCGGCAGAGCTCGATTACTTTCCATCAGATATATTCTTAGCGACGGTGGACCAGGCTGCAGGGCCGGATTCTGTTTGGCTCTCCGACGACGAACTGTGGGACCCAGGCGATACCGAACGAGGAATCCCCGATCGTGCTGCCGAAGACGGCAGCAGCGCCCCTCGCAGCCTCGAAGTTGATGGAGCAGAGCAGGGGGGCATTCTGGCTCTCCGCGTACCTGTCGTCCTGCCAACCGGTGGAACGGTTACGCGCCGATTCGCCATTGGATATGCCACCGAAGATGTCGATGTAGAAAGCGCAGTCGACGAGCTTCGCGCAAACCAGGGCGAACTGCTTAACACCGCAGCCGCTGGCTGGAAAGAGCGCCTCGCTTGGATGGCTGTGGATGCCAGCGATGGTGGCGTCATGCAGCGTGAACTCGCCTGGTCAAGCTACTACGTGCAGGCACAAGCGACCTACGATGAGCTTCGCGGTGTGCGGGCTGTTGGTGTCGGCGGAGCTACTCAGTATCTCGCAGGCATGCTTGGCAACGCCTCGAATTTGGCACAGAACGCCGAGGGGCTTATTCATCTAAATCCCGGCCTGGCCCGAGAGACCTTGCTCTCGGCCATGAGCTCGCAGCACTCCTCACAAAGTGAAACGCCCTATCGCTTTCCGGCTTCGCCAACCGGCGTTGATAGCTTTAGCGACGGCGAGGGCAACACTCAGCGCAGCGACTCGTACATTTTCGTGCCAACGGCTGTCGGCCGCTACATCGCTCTTACTCGCGACACCGAGTTCTTGACTGCAAAGAGCCGCTTTTGGCCGGTTGCCGTTGTCGAACAAGCTGAAGTCCGTGTCCACCTGGCGCGGTCACTCGAGTACCTGGACCAAAATATTGGCTTTGGCGCTCAAGGTCTTGTGGCACTTGGAACCGACGATTTTGGCGGTGACCTCTTGCGCTCGGCAATGGACTCAGAGTTTCCCTTAGAGTCTTCTTCGGTGCTCAATGCCGCCGCTATCGTGCACGGCTTTCCCCTTCTCGCGGAAGTTCTTGCTGCAGCGGAAGACGAATCGGCCGATGCCTATGCTGCGATTCTCATGTCGCAAGCGTCTGCTCTTGAGAGTGGCGGGTGGAATGGCTCGTACTACGAGCGAGCTGTTTCCGAGTCTGGCGATCCTCTCGTTCCTGGGGTGGCATTTGCGGCCACACAAGCGCTCCCTGTTCTCGCTGGCTTGGCGGACATTGACCGACGAGATTCACTGCTAGACGCCCTTGAAGCCGATGGCGGCCACATCTATGTCGACGGCCCGAGGCGTCCGGCGATTGCTGCCTGGGTAACCGAGGCACTCGCGCTGCGCGACCCCAATGCGGCCTGGGAGAATCTGCTTGCGCAGAGCATGGCGTCTGGGGCCGATGCAGATCCGGACCACGTCTATGGTGTTTGGACCGGACCAGGTAGCTTTGAGGGCTCGACGAGTGACGCTCCCAATGCAGCTTCTCGCCTGGGACCACGACCCGACGCAGACTTTCCGTACGTTAGCACCGAGGCGCACATGGCGACGGTGCGTGCGAGTCTTAGCCTGTTGGGCATCAGCGCCAATCCTAGAGGTTGGCGGATAAAACCAAAGTTGCCAAGTGAGACATTTTCTGTGGTGCTGCCAAATCTAACGTTGCGAGGCACACCCAATTCCATCGGTGGATCCATCACAGCACAAGCGGATGAGCTCATCGAAGTTGTAGTCACCTTGCCGTCGGGCGCACGCGAATCCGAAGTAGTCGTCACTGTGAAGGCGGCGCAGGTGGAGTTTCTGCGCGGCCCAAACAATACGGTGAGCTTCCCAGTCCCTGTGCGCGCAGGAGAGCCTGTTCCGTTTAGCGTTAGTGGATTGTGATCTAGTCGGGAACTTCTTGGTGACTGCTGCAGTCGCCAGTAAAACCGCAATAGTTTCAGCGGCGAGGGGTGGAATGGCATGTGCTTACTACAGGCACATCTCGCTTTCTCAAAGGCCCGCATGAACTCCCCAATTCGCCTCGCTCTGCTCGCGCTTCCCCTTGCACTCGCGTGCGCCGCTGATGCCGGGCCAGAAGACATCGAAGACCAAGCGGGTGGGAAGACCGATACCGCTGCCGTCGCGAATGCTGTTGAGCGGCTTACTGCTGACGGCGAACTATCGGCTGCCGATGTCGAAGAGCTCTTCGATGTTGCAGGGGGAAGTGTTTCGAAAAATGAGATGCTAACGATTCGCGATGCGACCGAGTCGTCGGCATTCTCCGTCACAGATGCTGCGGTTGATGAAGCGCTGCAACGAGCCTACCAAGCAAACCTTCTCGAGCACGAAGTTGCTCAGACGGCCGATGCGAGCGAAGGCTATGGCGGCATTGCGATTCCCGAGGCAGTGCGTGCCTTGGTGTCCCAAGCGCGGCTCAACGGCGCGGTGGCGTTTGATATCCGAGAGACTCGTGGTGATGGGGAAGGTCGATGGAGCCCCTACCCATCGACAACGCCGCCCATCGACAACATGGATTTTGGCTACACAGTAATTACCCCGGAAGAGTTGGCCGCCGACGTCGCAAACACGCAACTTACTTACAACGCAATTGTCGGAACTGAGACCGCCGAGCAGTGCGACACCTTTGGCAATTGCCAAGAATTTGAACAAGCTCGATACCAAGAGCGAATCGGCGGAACCGGCAACATCGCTGCCCATTACGATGAGGTGCATCATCCCGATTTGCTCGCTCGCGGAAGTAGTGGCCAAAAGTGGGCATCAAATTGTGCGTTCCTTTCCGACGGAACAATTCACTGCCTACCTGCTGCTCGCCGCTCGGTAATTGGCGACCTAATTCTCACCAATCCGCATCTTAGTCGCTGCAACGAGTTTCAGGGATTTCAAGACTCCTGCCACACCATGCTCTACATGGGCCACATCACCGCGTCCGGCGGCGTCATCAACAGCATCGAAGTTTCAGGGCGGGTAAGCAAACGGATTGGATCCGGGAAAAACAACCTGATCGACCCGATCGCGCTCTTTGATGCTTGGGGATTCGAGCGCTCCGCCAGCTTGCAAGTTCGTTTCGGCAACACTGACGATGGCACGCCTGTGACCAACGCCGGGCGTGGCATTCTCGAAGCGCCGTAGGTACCGCAGATGAAATCGACCCGGGCGCTGCTACTACTTATTCTCACTCTTGGCGCGTGTGGTAGTACTGCATCTTCAAGCATCGATGCCACAGCCACAACGCCTGTGGATGCAGCGAGTGGACCCGATGCGCGAGGTAACCACGAAGCGATCTTTGCTCGTTATGGCGCAATCGAGACCATTGCGGGAATCGGTCAAATTGAAGGCAAGGGCGACAATGGCTGGCAGTCGGGGTTTGAAGGCGGAGCCGCCGTCGATGCCGAGCTGAGTCGACCGCATATCGCGCAGGCAGACGGCGAGGGCAATGTCTTTGTTGCCGACAAAGATGCGCACGCGATTCGGAAGATTGATGCGGATGGACGCATTTCAACAATTGCTGGTACCAGTAGTGCTGGCAACTCGGGGGATGGGCCTTTGTCGGCAACCGAGATGCAGCTGTCGGCACCAAACGGACTCTGGCTTGGCACAGACGGAACCCTCTACGTCCTCGACCTTGGCAATGATGTCGTGCGCCGGATTCGCGAGGGCACCATGCAATCTCTCTTTGCCATTGGAGGCGCTGGCACCGGGCGCGGCTTATGGGTCGCAGACGACGAGAACCTCGCCTATGTCGCTGCTGGTTCGACGCTAAAGCGCTGGACGCCTCAGGGAGGCATCGAGGCGTTTGCGACGGGATTTGTATCCTTGGGAAACTTCTTTGTATTGCCCTCAGGTGAGCTGCTCGTCGCCGATCGAGGAGGACATCGGGTGTACCGCGTGACTACAGCAGGAGTGAAGACTCCCATCGCAGGCAACGGCGCCCGCACCGGTGGTGGCGATGGCCAGGCCGCTCTCAGTACTGGGCTCGATGAGGTGCGCGGGGTTTGGGGCCATCCCGACGGTGGCTACTTTGTCGCTACGCACAAAGGCGGCCAGGTTTGGTACGTGGATGGCGCAGGCGTGATTCATCTCTTTGTCGACGGCGACGCCGACGATAGTCACGCAGGCGACGGATTGCCCTTCGATGATCCAGAGGTGCGCATCTCGGAGCCGCGAGCTGTCACTGTCGATCCGATCGGAAATGTTCTGATCACCGAGCACGACGGCGGCTTTATTCGGCGCGTGATCTACAGCGCGCCGTAGGGCGTTGTAATGAGCCGCGCCCTAGGGTTTTGCGGCGAGCGCCCATGGCCTGCCTGCTTGGACTAGAAATCCGAAGCGCAGAGGGTGATGTCGTAGCCGAGTGGCAGCTCGGGCTGGCTATTGTCGTATGCGCCCACCCAGATCCAATAGTCGCTATCGGGTTCGACACCCATGGTTGCAAGCTCATCGCTGCCGGTGCCGACCGTTGCCGCTCCGCGAAAGCTGAGGTCAAGGCCTGGGGCTCCGGCACGAAAGACATGAAGGTCTAAATCGACGCTGGCATTGTGTTGCCACGCCCCGCGAATTGAAAGTTCTCGGGTTTGCGCGCCCGTGCGGACCAAGAATGCGTCGCGATCGCGGTAATCGTCGAGGGCGTCGACGTCGGCAACCAAGCCGCGAATGCTTGCCTGTTCTCCTGCCTCTAAAACAAAGCTTGTGGGCTCTGGAGAATCATTCTCGTACGACGTTTCCGAGAAGCTGCTACTGCGGTCGTAGTCAATTTCCAAGGTGTCATTGCCACGATGGTCTTGCCCGTCAAGGCTCTCAATGTAGTCGCCCTCAGTTGCTTGGTCATCGCAGTTGATTGGCTCTGGACGCACTTGAATTTGGTAGGGGACGGTAGAGCTGCCCAGCGGAGTCTTGGCGAGCACCGCGACCCAGTAGGTGCCAGCGGGAATCACTCGATGGGTGAGCCCTGTATCGCCGATAAGCATTGCCTCAGAGATCGTTGTCGGGCCGTCTGCGCCGAGCAATAGCAATTGGACGTCGCTGAGATCTACACCGCCATCGACTGTAAGAACAATTCTGACGGGCTGGTCGCCGCTGACGGCGAATTCGTAAACATCCACATCGGCAAAGTCGCCGGACTCTTGCGCCGGATCCAGCTGACCACAGAGACTGAAGCCGCCTTGTCGCGAAAGCACGAGGCCGGTGGGTTCTACCTGGTTGGCCTCGTTAATGATGCGGTCGTTGCGCTCCTCGAGGGACTCTTGGTGATCGGCTTGGCATTGAACAACGGCACCATCGCGCGAGGCTGCCGCATCGGCGATCGTTGCGCTCGGGCCGGCATCGCTTGCTTGGCTCGCATCATCCGCACTATCGCCACATGCTGCCACGGCCAGTGTTGCGCACACGGTGGCGAAGAGAAGGGCAGTGAAGGATTGGTGAGTCATTACGAAATTCGCTTGGCTTGCGCGTCTGCGCAGAAAAAAACAGCCGCTTGTCGAGCGCGCACCCTATTGTATCCCATAGCGCTAGGTCCATAGCAGGCACACAGGTCACGATGAGAAGCTTTTCCTATGAGCTTGGATCGAGGGCACACAGTCGCTTGTCTTCGCTAAGTATCTTCGCAATCGCTGGGCTGGCCAAATAGCAGGCGCGCAGCTCGATATCGATGAGTTTGGCGGCCTTGCGCTCCACTTCGGCACGGCTACGGGCGATTGCCGTTCGCGCCTCTTCCATCAGATCGTTCTTCTCGCACAGTGTGGCATGGATTTGCAGAATGGTCTCAAGGCCCTCGCCTTGCTCTATTTTCTCCAAGTGCACCAGCGCCTGCCTTGAGAGCACCAATCCCTCATCAAAGGAGCCGAGCTTTTCGCAAGCCAATGCCCCCGCCGCGAGCGCGAACATTTCGCCAACCGGCATTGGTACCGCTTTTGCCATGGTTGCGGCGGTGGCAGCTTGCGTCTTGGCCTCTTCGAGATTGGTGCCGTCTTCGATGCTGGCGAGGGCCAAGTACACCAGAGAGCGAATTTCTTGGTAGTGGTTGTGCGCCTCTCGCGCATGCTCAAGACCTCGGCGCAAGAAGTTGCTTGCGCGCTCAAGATCGCCGCGCCCCAAATACACTTGGCCAAGCGAGTTTAGGATATCGATCATCGACGTCCAGTCTTGATGCGCCTCGCTGAGCTTTAGCGCCTTGAGAAGGTACTTCTCTCCGCGATTGTCATCGCCAAGCTCGGTATACGTTTGCCCAATGTTGCCGAGCTTGAGCGCGATTTGCGCCCGGTCGCCAAGCCGTTGATCGATGCGAAGCGAACGCTTGTAGTGCGCGAGCGCAGCTTCCGATTCACCCAGAGCCGAAAAGACGATTCCCATATTGTTAAGGGCGCGCGCTTCCTGTCTTGGGCGTCCGAGATTCTTGTAGATCACCAGAGTCTCGGCGTAGCCCTCGATGGCTTCGTTTAGACGATTCATGTTCCACAAAATCGTGCCTCGGTTGTTGAGGATTTGTGCGCGTTCGTCGAGAGCAGTGGGATGAGATTGGGCGAGTGCCAAGGCCTCATCACATGTCTTAAGCGCAGCTTCACTCTTGCCTTGAAGTCGGTAGATCGATGACTGCAGGCGAAGTGCTTCGGCTTCGGCAAGTTTATCCTTTGCTTGTCTCGCGAATGCCAGTGCCGGCTCGACACTTGCGGTGGCTTCCTGCAGCTTGCCTTGCTCGATGCGAAAATCGGTAAGGCGGGCGTGGGCGATGGCGAGTTTGCCCGCTTCTCCGAGGTGTTCTGCTTCGCGCATGAGGGCTTCGATTTCGCGAAGCTGGAGGGGCCGCTTTGCCATTCGCCGAAGCGCCTCGACGCGCAGCACGTGCACATCGAATCGCTCGCGATGTTGGTTGGATGCGTAGAGTCGCAAGCAGCGACCCAGTTGGTGAAGTGCATCTCCCATGCTGCCGACGTGCATCGCATGCGTCGCAGCGGCGAGGTATTCGCCAGCCGCCGCTTCGCTTTCCCCTGCGAGCTCCAAGTGCCGTGCGACATAGGCAAGCCGCTGCATGGCGCCAGCGGTCTTCCTCAGGTTGGTCGCAGCGCGCTTGTGCAAGCGAATTCTGTCCTCGGAGGGCACCATGCGGTACGCCACCGTCATTGTCATATCGTTTGGAAAGGCGTGACCTTGCTTATCGGCGCGGAGAAGCCCCTTCTCGACCAAGGCGTCGAGATGCACCGTGAGCTTTGTGCCTACGGGAAGCAGCATGAGGTCGGCCAACTCGCCATTGTCGAAACGCGAGCCCAAGACCGATGCATGCGCCAGTACGGGCTTGAGGGTCTCATCAAGTTGGTCGATGCGAGTGGCGAGAAGAGTCTCGACACTTGTTGGAATTTGAATGGGCTCTTCGCTGCGGTGCCACCGAAGTGCGGTTTGCTCGCCCGTCGATTCCTGCACGAGAATGCCGCGTTCCAAAAGGCTATCCAAAATTTCAGTAATGAAAAATGGATTGCCGCCTGTGCGAGTAAGAATTTGTCGTACGAGTTCGCGAACATCGTCTCCGGGCGCAAAGCGACGCTCGATAAGCGCCTGACGATCGCTCTCGTCAAGCTCTGCCAGGTTCATCATCTCGGCCGAGCTGTCTTGGGCCATTTTGACGATGCTGGATTCTGGCCTAGAGGTGATAAGCAGCAAGACACCGCGCGAGTTGTTCATCTCCAATAGCTCGCGGTTTAGCAGCATGCTTTGCTCGTCGGCCCAGTGAACATTCTCTGCAACAACAATCAGAGGATGATCCGGCGAAAACATTTGCTCGATGCGCAGGGCAATCTGCCTCAGGCGCGAGCGCAGTTCTTCCGGGTCGAGTCCCTGAGCCCCTTCGTTGCGCAAACCGAAGAGCAGGCAGGCGGCTTCGACAAAGCCGACAACCTCTTTGGATCCCTTGTGCTCTGGCCACAGCAACTGTGCGAGCATTTCAATGCGCTTGCGAACCTCCCTGGGTTCTGCAGTTTCGGCAAGCCCCATGGCATCGCGCCCAAAGTCCGCCACGATTCCAAAGGGCGTATGTCGAGTGCCAGCTCGGGCTGTCGCGCGCATGATCGACGCCTCGCCCTTGGGAATGTTCTCAAGGAATGAATTGACCAGCGAGCGTTTGCCAATTCCTGGCTCACCGGTGATGACAATAAGCTTATGAGCACCGTGCACAAGCGCTTCTCGGTACGCATCGCGGAGCGCCTTTAGCTCGAGGTCCCGTCCGATGAGATCGATGCCAGCACTTCGCTCGCGAAGCCGCTGTTGCCGCTCTTTTAGCCCTCGAAGCCGGTAGATGCGCTGGGCATGGCCTGTGTGCTGTGAGGCGATTGCTTCAAAATTGAAATCGCCTTGGCAGACTCGAAATACTTCGCTGGTGACAAGTACTTCCGCACCACGCGCTTCGCCCGAGAGCATGTCTGCTGCTCCGACGTGTGTATCGGCCTCAAGTTCGTAGGCGTAGCGACCATCGACATCGCGCGTAACAATGGCTGTTCCGCGTTCAATGCCCACGGCCAAGCGCAGGGCTGGCTCCACATCGTTGCCGATGCCGTCAAGAGCTTCGATGAGCGCTCGCGCCAGGCGGATTGTCCGTGCGGCATCGTCGTCGCCTGCAGCCGGGACACCCAGAAGAACTCGTAGTCCAAGCTCGCTTGTGGAATCCAAGGCGGCGTCGTGCTTGAACGCGATATCCTGGGCTACGCTGTAGAAGTCGGCGACCATACCGCTCGCGCGATCCGAGCCAACGTTTTGCACAAGGCTCTCGAGGCCAGAGAGTTTGCCCTCGATGACGAAGGCCGGCTTGCGCTCGCGAAGGGGTTTTAAACGCTCGATGGCGCCCAAATCGCCAACCACGCTCACTTCCGGCGCATGCGGTTGGGTGTGTTGCCCTTGCGATGTGGCGTGCTCGATGGCGGCTGGCGTTCCCGGTGCGGTGTCTCGACGCCGGCGCGGTGCGGCGCCTTCTCTTGGCACGGTTCGCGCCAACCACTGGGCTAGCGAGCCCGAGTCGGGTGGCATCGATTGGTGGTTCTGTGCCCACTCAAACTGAAATCGCCCAAGCGCGTTTTGCAAATCTCGGCCGGTTTGAAAACGGTTATCCCGATCAAAGGTAAGGGCTTTAAGAATTGTCGCTTCGAGTTCTTTTGGGATGTCGGGATTAATTTGCCGAGGGCTTGGAATTGCACCGGCACGCGCTTGCGCAAGAACTTCCTTTCCTTTGCCCTTGTACAGCGGTCGTCCGCAGGCAAGTTCAAAGAGCACAACACCAGCGGCGAAGACATCGGCACGCCTATCGACGGCTTGCCCTGTGGCTTGCTCCGGTGGCATGTAGGCGAACTTGCCCTTAATGGTGCCTTCTTCTTCCTTAATATCGCGGGCGCGTGCGATGCCAAAATCTACGATTTTTACCGAGCCGTCCCAGGAGACCAGAGCATTCTGCGGAGAGATGTCACGATGCACGATGCCGAGCGGGTCGCCAAAGTCATCGGTCTTGCGGTGGGCGTAGTCGAGCCCGCGGGCAATTTGCTGCACGATGAAGGCGGCAAGATCGAGTGGCACGCGCTGCCCAACTCGTGCGCTCTCTTGCATGAGTCGAAGGACGTCGACGCCTTCGACAAACTCCATGGCTAGGAAAAAACTCTGGCCGACCTGACCGAAGTCAAAGACCTGGACGATGTTTGGATGGTTAAGGCCGAGAGCGATTTTTGCCTCATCGACAAACATCGAAACGAACTGTCGCGAGCGCGCGTAGGCCGGATGAATCTTCTTAATGACGAGCTGTTTACTTAGCCCTTGGGCCACCGTTGTACGCGCAAGGTACACCTCGGCCATGCCTCCGGCTCCCACCCTTCGTTGGAGCTGGTATTTCCCAAACTGTTCCATCCGCCGCTGCCCTCCAGTCTACCGCTAGAAGTCTGGCGGCATTTGCGGAAAGCGCATCAAACTCACAGCCAAAGCCACAGAAATACTGTGTTTGGTGAGCAAACCAGCACGGGCACGGGCTTGGCAGACCGTCGTCTTGCGATTTCCCTGGTTACAGCGGCGTAATGACCAGGTTGTCAAACCACGTATCCGACTCCCAGTTGTTAAAGGCAAAATACGATTGGGCATCGCCGGTGAGCGGTTTGGGATCGCGAAATTGCAGAAAGGGCGTTGCCATATCGTCGACGAACCAGCGGACGTCCGCACCCTCGCGGGTAATCTTCCAGTGGTAGCGCTTGCCGACCTCTACCTTTGGCGTTGTGCGCGAGCTTAGGTCCACGCCCTCGGTGCCGTGCTCATCGCGCCTTGCGAGAAGTGACTTGGAATTGTTCCATCCGCCCATCACTGCAACATAGCCGGTGGCCTTGTACTGGACCTTCTCCTTGGTTGCAGCGTGGCTTAAGCCATCTCCGAAAAATTCTACTTTGATGTCGCCGTCGGCGGTGGTCGACCAACAGTCAAACTCGATGCTCACGTTCTTTGGCAATTTTCGCGTTAGCCAAAGCGGGTGATTAAATGCTCCCTTTGCGCTGAGGGCACCGTTGACCAGTTGGTAGTTGTCAGTGGTCGCAAAAAACGCTTCGCCCAACTCTCCGCGTTCGAAGTCGTCTGAAAACGCGGTGGTGATGGGCGCTCCTTCGACGCGAGCTTTCTTTGCCTTGGACGAGCAGGCCGGCGCGATGGCAAGGCAGAGGAGTAGGGCGGCAAAGGTCGGTACTGGCGACATGGGCCAAGTGTGCGACCCCTTTAGAGCGCGCACAAGCGGGTGGGAGACACGTGTTTTCTGTAGCCAAACACCAATGTCATGCCCCTCCGGTACCCTGATTTGGCGATGAGCGAGCCCAACATACTCATATTCGACGTCGAAACGACCGGGACCGACAAAAAGCGCGATCAGGTAATCGAGCTGTGCGCCCAGTTTGGGCTCGGAGATGAGGCCAAGAGCACGACCTGGCGAATTCGCCCCGAGGTGGAGATTCACCCAGGCGCTCAAGAGGTGCACGGCATCTCGATGGAAGATCTTAAGAGTGCTCCGGTCTTTGCCGAGGTTGCAGACGAGTTGCGGGCGATGTTCGCCAATGTGCAGATGCTTGTCGGCTACAACATTCGATTCGACATCGACATGATTCAGGCCGAGTTTCAGCGGCTGAGGCAAGCGCCGCTCGATCTCAGCAGGACCTATATCGTGGATCCCTTTCGCCTTTGGCAGCGCTGCGAACCTCGCTCGCTTATGGACGCTCACAAGCGCTTTGTCGGTGGCGAATTTGCTGCGGCTCACAGTGCAAGTGCAGACGTCTCGGCAACTGGGCGTGTATTGCTAGGAATGGTCGATGCGTTTGACTTGGGCGATGACTGGGAAGCGGTCGCTGACATTTGTGAGCCCGAGCGAAAATTTTGGATTGGCGGCACGCATCACGTGCAGTGGGGCGACGATGGCATTGCCAAAATTGGCTTTGGCAAGCACTTCGGTATTTCTCTTAGTGACCTCGCTGCTGGGCCCGACGGAAGCTACCTAGAGTGGTTGGTCGGAAGTGACTTTCCAAGCCATGTTCGCGAAATTTGCAGCCAGGCTTTGGCCCTCGATGCGGCGGCTTTGGCTGCTTGGCTTGCGGATACCTATCCTCGCGCCGAGCTAGGCGCCGATGCCAGTGCCGAGCCCGAGGTTCCTGTGGCCGATGACAAGCCAGAGGCCCCAAAGGGGCAGCAGAGCCTGTTTTAGCAGCGACGTCTAAAGTACCGGGTCGCCGTCTGCGCAACTCACCATGGCCAGATCGCGAAGTCGTCGCGCTTCTTTCATGGCTGCGGTTGTCTCGGGGCGCTGCTCCGCTGCCGGCGCTCCAATGGCATCGAGGTGTGCCTGCAGCATGGCTCCAAGTCGCGGCTGCTCGGCTCGCAGTCGCTCGGGCAATGCAAAGTCGCCCGGGCGTCGCACACCGGCGAGCAGCTGGTCCCGCGACCAGGGATAGCGGCCGGTGAGCATTTCGAAAAGCACAACCGCGCTTGCAAAGACATCGCTTCGAGGGCCGGCATGGCCCTGCCTCTGCTCTGGGGACATGTAGGCGATCGTTCCAACAACCTGCTCCTCGATCGCGCGCTCCTTGCCGGTTTGGCCTTTCTCATCGGGCAGGTGGGCAATGCCAAAGTCGCCAAGCACAACTTCGGCACCCGGAAGATCCGGATCGCGACGGAACATCAAGTTTGCAGGTTTGAGGTCTCGGTGCACAACGCCACGGGCGTGGGACGCTTCGAGGGCCGATAGAATTTGTGCGTGGCGTTCGAGCGCGCGCCGCAGAGGCCGCGGCCCTCGATCTTTGAGAACCGAACGCAGGGTTCCGCCATCGCACAACTCCATAACAATGCGGCGCGCTTTCTCGTCCAAATCCAAAATCGCAACAATGTTGGGATGGCGGAGCGAAGCGGCTACGCGAGCCTCGTCAAAGAAGGTTTGCAGGGCGCCTTTTTGCCTGGCTGCGGCAAGGTGTGGATGTAAGAGTTTTACCGCAACTTCGCGTTCGAGTTGCATGTCTCGGGCGAGGTAGACGACGCCGGCCGCGCCTCGTCCCAACTCGCGAACCAGGAGGTAGCGGTTGCCATCCGCAGCGGTTCCAGACCCTGCGCCCACAAGGGTTTCGCCGCCTGTGGCATTGATGTTTCCACCGCGAACTTCTCGCAGGCGTTGGTAGCGCTGCCGCACGTTCGGATAGTCGACGTCGCGAGAGAGCACGGCCTCGTACGAGCGCATGGCAAGCACTTCATCGCCTCGCCGCCGATAGTGTTCGGCGAGATGATAGTGGGCATCGGCAGCGTGCTCAGGAGTTTCGGCAAGCTCTTGCAGGTGGCCCAGAACCGGTTGCAAGTCGCCGCGCTCATCGTGAATCTGCACCAGACGAAGACGCAAGCCGGTCTTTGTTGAGGCGCTCACAAAAGGCAGGGATACGAACTTTTCTATCCACTGAGACGCCAGAAGTTCGTCGCCGCGATTCCAAATTGCATCGAGGTGTTTCCAAAACGTCTCATCGCCAATCGAGTCCAGCCGATCGGCATCGCTTGCCTCGGAAATTAACACCTCAAACCACTCGAGATGAATGTCTGCCGAGAGCTGTGCGGGAACCGGCAATGCTGCTGCTGGGCCCTCTAGAAGCTTCACATCGACGTTGCGACCACGCACAAGCCGTTTCCACAAACGCACCAGCCAGTTTCCCGGAGCAGCGACGTGTTCGTCCTCATGCACCGGCTCGCCTTTATGCACCGGAACGAGTGCGTCTTCTTGAGACATTAGATGACCTCGATTTCAAGGCCCTCGACAACCAAGAGGTCGCCGTGGATGAGTTGCACTTCGCCAACAGCGATGACTTCGCCGTTGAGTTCGACTTTGCCGCCTGGATGACGGAGAAAGGGCCTGCCATTGCGAAACTGCAAAAGAGAGCTGATGCCTAGGGGGCCGAGCGAAATATCGTGTCCTTCCCGGGTTGCCCACAGGGTGGCGCCGCTATCGAGACCGGAATCGACATGGAGGTGCAAGTGACCGTCCTTGACATCAAAATTGACATCGACATTGTCGCCCAATTGAAAGAGCCCAGTGTCGATGAGCGGGAGGCTGCCGGCGAGCGGCATTCCCGATAGCCGTGTCCCGTTGCGAGAGCCGGCATCGCTTAGGGAGAAAACCGGATCCGAGCGATCGTCGGATTGAGTTACGTTGGCATGACGCCTTGAAATGCCACCGCTGCGCAGGGATAGATCGCACATTGGGTCACGTCCTAGGGAAATTTCTGATGCAGCGGTGAGCGCCATCGCTACGCCTCGCCGATTTCGAAGTCGAAGTTTCCCGCTGGTGATCAGGCGAGTCTCAAGCTCGTCAAGCTTGCGCCGGTAGTCGCTGCGATTGGCTGCCACTTCAATGCACTCGCGAATGCAGAGCAGGGCTTGATCGCGCTCGCCGCCGCGCATATGCAATTCGTAATCTGCGTAGTCGTTGCGCTCGTCGCGCCCTCGCTGGCGCTCGTTCTCTTCAAGGCTTAGCGCGTGTTCGAGTTTGGCAACCAGGCCACCGGCCCGGTACGCGCCCACTGCAGCGCGGGTATCGCCGATTAGCGAATAGGCATCGCCGGCTTTGCCAAAGCGCTCCGCATCTTGAAAGAGGGCAGCAGCTTCGCGAACGCGCTCTTTATCTCGCTCGGTCGCGATGCCTTCCGCTTCGCATTGCGCGAGTAGGGCGAGCGCCAAGGCCGGCTTGGCCGTCATCAGCAAGTCATCGTCGTCCCGTGCCCAGTAGACAGCATCGCGAAGCGCGCTGATCTCAAGACCTCGGCTCTTTGCCCGATCGGCACGCGCAAGATGCATTCGCACCACCGCACTCGCTTCGCCTGCGAGGGCATATCGTTCTGCTGCGAGCTCGAAATCCCCGGTGGCCTCGGCCCTTAGAGCCGCACGACGATCCGAAGAAAAGAGCCTCTTTATGAAGCTCACCTGGTGACTATAGCAAGAAGCCGCGGCGTTCGAGCAAGGCCGGTGGCACGGACTGAGTTGAGTTTGCTTCAGCATTGTGCTTCAACATCGAGCGCCCGCCTTGGAAACTGGCACCAACTCGTTTGGCGCTGCTTTCCTAGCGCGGCTACGATGGACGTATGCTGGAGCAAGTCTCACTGGGACAGTCGCGATTCATGACGCCTGGTGTTGCGCCGGATCCGCGAGGCGTGGCGCTCGGCCGCTATGGGCTGATTCAGCTGCCGACGCTTGAGGGCGTTGTCTCCTGGCTGCGGTTGTATTCTGCCGAAGCATCCCTCGATGAAATCTTGCCTGCGATGCAAATCATGCGGGTGCGGACGCCTCTTCAGAGCCGCGAATTGCTACTGCGAATTTCGGCCAGCTCAAGCTATTTGATGGACGCCGCCGCTCGATGTGCGCGTCTTGTCGGTGGCAGCATTTTCACGGGGACCGGCAAGCACTTTGTAAAGTACCGAGACGAGCGCTCGCCCTACGGCTACGACTCGGCCGAGATTCAAGCCTTGCCGGCAGGGGCACACCTCATGCTTCACAGCGATGAGTTCACCCAAAGCTATGCCAAAGAAGGCGAGCTTAGTTTTGAGAAGTTGCTCTTTCGCCTCTCACTAAAACGCGAGCCCGCCGGTAGGCTATCCTCAGAAGAACTCGCAAAGGATTTGTTGCTGGTTGTCGAGCGTGGTCTCGGCGATGGCATCATTCGCTACTTGTGGCGCAACCGCGTAGAGGCACGAGTTGGCGTTGTGAGACCGCAGGGCCAAAGTGCCTTTGATGCGCTTGGGCATTCGGCCCAATTTCTGATGGTTCGGGTAACCCAGCTTCCCGAGAGGATTCTCGAACTCTTTGAGAGCACCCCTGGTATTGACGTATTTCGCACCATGGGAAGCAACGTTGCCGTTCAGCTTGGCTACAAGCACGTCATCGATCTTGCCTCGTGCACAACGGTCTTTGATGCGAGCCGCTTCTATCTTTTCTGGGGCCAAGCCGACCGAGTGGATGTTGTGGCTGGGCCGCTCGAGCTCTCGGCAATCGAGCACCTCACGCATCTCGAGATTGATATCGAAGGCCCCGACAAGCGTTCAAACTTGGTGCTCGATCAAGAGCAAGATCCGGTCTCGGTTTCGATGCGCCTCGCTCCCACCATCAAGCCTCCGACGCGTGTGATGGGAACCCTAGTGCCGCCCGAGCAGGCGTCGTGGGTAAAGCGCTTGGTGTACCTATTGCCGCCATCAGTTCTGCGCGGTCATCGAATTGCCGTAACCGATCGAGGCATCTTGCTTGTCTCCGAAGCCGAAATCGACACCATTCCTCTAGGCAATCTGCTCGTCGAACTCGCTCCGGGATTGCTCATTCCCGCAGGCATGGAATTGGTTCCCCGAGTGGCACCAGAAGTTCTTGCGCGAACCCTAGGCCACGGCGCGGGCGTCTTCACAATTTTTCCGGCAAGCGGAACACCATTCCAAATCCGAGAGTCCTCTCTGGTCCCACTTGAGCGGCGCGCGATTGCGAAGCTCGATGTCGAAGAGGTGACATCGGTAAGTATGGCCTCGGGCGAGATGGGCTCGCCCTCGGTTGCCAACGATCCGGTTGGCCGTTTCGCCCTGTGGGGCTTTAAGACTGCATCCGACTCGTAGCCGGGGGCGCGGGACTCAGCTACGATGGCGGCATGGCGACGGCGAGCTGTGCCGAATTTCTAGAGAGCTTTGTTCTGCCGCTAGTCGCCGGTGGCGAAATGCACGTGGGCAAACCCATCGATACAGCCACGCTTGCGGACTACGAGCAAGAGCTTCCCCATGCATCGGTTCCGCTTGTCGCCATCGATGAAGCGCGCGAGCAGGTGCTTGCAGACATCGTTGTAAAGTCGCCGCCGTGTCTCCTCGATGCCGACGAACTGAGCTTGGCTGCGGCGGTGCACAATCTTCTCTTCCTCGCTCACCCCGATGCCGATGGCTGGGGCATGTCCGATTCAAAGCGCGCGAAAGTTGTCGCCTGTGCTCAGAACTTTGCTGCTCGGCCGCGAACGCGGAAACGAACTCGCGTTTTGGCGAGGCACGGGCTTTTGCACAACCTCTTTCGCATTGGCCGCACCGATATCAAAGTCTCGTGGTGGACGGGCTCGGCCTCGTATCTTGGCCAAGAGGTTCCCACGCGCCTTACCCGCTGGTCGGGAGTTCGCCGCGTTCACAGAGAAGAGTCGCAAGTGGGCTTTCGAGAGCTCTTTCAAGGGGCCGACGTGGTCTCGGTGATTGCAGCCCTGGCGCGTCGCTCACCGCTTACGCTGCTTTGCGCATCCGGCGAATCTGGGCCGCACTTGCATTGGGAAGACTCGGTATTTCTCTTGCGAGACGCCGAAATCGCACGCTCGCTTGCGTACTCGAGCATTGTCGGAAGCTCGCCAGACGAGCAGCTGCGCACACCGGCGCGCTTTGCCGCGAGCTTCGAACAAATGCTGGAGCGCGCGCCCGATGCCGCTGATGTGCGAACCGTGCTCGCGTTCTTGGTCTACTTAAACACGCTCCTCGCGCTAAACGAGATCGATACGAAGGGCGATAGCGCGCTCATTGCAACCGCCCTCGGCACCAGCCAGAGGCCTCGGGGCTTGGCCACATTCTTCGCTGCGGCCGGCGCAGCCAAGCTGGTTGATGCTCGCCTTGCCTGGCCGCCAGGGCTTCAGGACGACCCAAAACTGGCCGCGCGCTTTGCAGTCCACAGGGCCCAGGTCGCAAGTCTTCTGGGCGAGTCCGTCATTGAAGGCCTCGCCGACCGCCTGCGCCGCCATCTCACCCCCGATGCCATGCTAGAGTCCGCCAAGCCGCAAGAAGATGGAAGTTCCTCCACAGAATCCTAGTCCTGGCCCCGGTCAATCTGTTGATGTCGCAAAGCTCGGCACCCAGTTTCAAGAGATTGCTCGGATCCTAAACAGCCACTTCCTCGATAAGCAGGAAATCATCCGGCTATTGATCATCAGCGCTATCGCTGGCGAGCATATGGTTTTGGTTGGTCCTCCGGGTACGGCGAAGTCGGCGCTCATACGCATGTTTGCCAAGCTCGTAAACGCGAGCTACTTCGAGTACCTGCTCACTCGATTTACCGAGCCAAACGAGCTCTTTGGGCCGGTGGACATTCGCGCATTTCGCGAAGGCCAATACACGCGCCGCACCGAGAAGATGATTCCCGAGGCCGAGATTGTATTCCTCGATGAGATTTTCAAATCCAACTCGGCGATTCTCAACTCGCTGCTCGCCGTTATTAACGAGCGACGCTACTCCAATGGCCCCGACATCATGCAGGTGCCGCTTATCTCGCTCTACGCGGCTTCAAACGAAGCGCCTAACGACGAGAACCTCTCGGCCATGTTCGATCGCTTTCTGCTAAGAGTGCTGTCGAAAAACCTCGACTCGTATCACTTTCACGAGCTTCTAAACCGCGGCGTTGCCAACGAAGTACGTCGCATGAGTGGCGACTCCTCTGGCCTAAAGCCGGTTATCTCGGCAGACGAGCTTCGCCATCTGCACGCAAACTTCGGCAAGTACATGTCCTTTCCCGAGGACTTCATGGCCAAGTACAAGGGGCTTATTTTTCAGATTCGCTCCGAGGGCATCACGGTCTCCGACAGGCGTGCAGTCAAGCTGCTCAAGCTCTTTGCCGCCGCCGCAATCTTCGACGGCCGCAAGCAGGTAAACGACTCCGACTTCTTCATCTTGAGGCATATGTGGAACAACTTGGACCAGGCCGAGCTGCTCGAGGAAATCGTCAATCCAGTCGTCGATGGCTACTACCGCGAGCATCCAGACGAGCGTCGATTTATTGGGCCGCAGGCAAGTCTCGAAGATCTGCTTTCCGAGTTGGCACTCATCCGAGAACTTCTTACGTCGGGTGGCGAGCTCTCGGATATTCAGCTCTTCTCGCAGCTTAAAAACCTTAACGAGATTAAGGCGGCGCTTAGCGCCATGAATCAAGAGACGGCAGGGCGCATGGTTCGCGAAGTGGATCAGCTTCTTGAAAGCGTCTTTGCCTCATCTAAGTTTGGCGCGTAGTCGCCAAGCGCAAAGTCGCACATGAGCCCGATTCCCGCCGCGCTGTCCCACAGCTACTTGGCTCGCCAAGTGGGGACACTCGCGATCTCGCATGTTCACGTCGACAATCCCATGTCGCACATGCGCGCGGTCTCGTGGTTCAACTCGGTGGCGCGACTTGGCATCTACTTGCCGCTCTTCTTGGTGCACGACATGGGTTGCTTGCTCACCAGCCAGCCTGGACCAAGTGGCTACCGAATCGAGGCACCTGCGGCGAATTTGGCGCAAATTGGGGTTAATGCACAAGTGCGGGCAAGCCTTGGTCGCTACGAACACCTGCTTAAGAAGATTTCTGAGTCCGAGGTTGTTGCCAAATTGGCCGGTTGGCGTCTTCGAGATGATCTTATCGCCGTCTTGCTCACGCGAGTGCTCTCGGATGCTTACCAACGTTGGCGCGAGCCAACCAAGACGGTTGGCGCCGAAGAGTTACCACTCGACTTGGGCATGTACCGCGACGCCGATTTTGTCGGTCACTTTAAGGCCTTTGATGCAGCACCGCTGTGGTCCTTTCTCGAGCACCTGGCCGATCTAGAGCTGCATATCTATACCTGCACCGAGCTCATTGACCTCGATACAGTCCGCCTCTTGGGCCTCTTTAGAGAGGACTCGGCCAGTGGGTCCGATGCCATCGGCTCGTCGCTCGATCTTGTGGACTTGGTATCGGCCCTCGATTCGCCCGAAGCCAACGACGTCGCAAACTTCTCATTAGACTTGTTGCCTTCGGTCTTAGAAACCAAGCGAGCATCCGGGGCTCAAACCTTTGCTGTCGATGGTTACGCCTCGATCGAGCGAAGAGGGCATATTGATTCGCTCATGCTCACCGAGCTTGCACACGATGACGAGCTCTTCGAGCAGCGCGTTTTAAACCAAGAACTTCTGTACTACGGCCACGAGCGCGAGCGCGAAGACGAGCGCCGCTTGCACTACGTTCTCGTCGATTCATCCGCATCGATGCGTGGCAAGCGGCAAGTCTTTGCACGCGGCCTCGCGCTAACGCTGGTTAAGAAACTCAGCCTCCAGGGCGACGAAATTTGGCTGCGCTTCTTCGATGCTCGATTGCACGAAGTCATCAAGGTGGCCCGAGGAACATCGTTTCCGGTGCCGTACCTGCTCTCGTTTCGATCCGAGTACGGGCGCAACTACGGCAAGGTATTTCGGCAACTGCTTGTGGAGATGGCGCGCATTGGGCGCGACCAAAAACGCGAAGTGGTGCTCTACATCATCACCCACGGCCAGTGTCACGTCGCGCCCGAACTCATCAGCGCACTGTCGCAATACGCCTCGCTCTACGGAATCATCATCCTGCCATCGTCCGAGCTTGGCCTCGAATTCCTGCCACTTCTAGACCGGCAGCAAATTGTCGAAGATGAGAGTTTTCGTTCTCGGGCAGGTCGTCGCGATCGCGCGCTCGACATTGTCGATGACGTTAGCGCCCAAGGGGAGCACGAGTAGCGATGGTCCGTGGCAACTTTGCATCGATCGAGAGCCTCACCTCCACAGCCGAGGCGATGGTCGCCCAAGGCAGGCTAAACGATGCCGAAGCTGCCTACCGAGAACTCATTGCGCAAACCCATGTGGTCGACTACGAATACGACGACTGGCTGCGTGCCCTTGCCGAGATTTACAAGCGACTCGGCTCCCACAAAGAAGCCGGCTACATCTACCTCTACCTGCATTACTTTGATCTCGCCCGGGGCGCGTTTCCCGGCGAGGAGAACGTCGCGTTGCGCGCACGCGTTGCCGAGGTGGAAAAGAAGTGGGAGCAAGCAGCTGCCCTCTACTCCGAGTCGCACCTCCCGGTGCACGCAGCTGTGGCCTGGGAGAAGGCTGGCAGGCACAAAGACGCTGCGGCGATTTGGGATTCACTAGCAGCGGATTCACGGCTTAGGGATTCTCCCTACGAGCAGGCCCTTGTGCACTTTAACGTCGGCATGGCGCTCCAGAATAGCGAAGAGGACAGCACGCAGGCGCGCAAGGCGCTAATCGCCAGCCAGCGATTTTTAGAGCAAGTAGCCGACGACTTTGAGACCGCCGGCGAACGCGAGCGCGCCTTCGACTGCTATCAAATTCTTCTAAAGCTCGGGCGTGAATTGGGGCAGTACGAAAATCTCGCAGAGGGCTATCTCAACTGCATTCGTGTGCTTAAAGACGACGGGCTTAAATTCTACGTCCTTCAGTACTACGAAGATTTTATTTCGCTATCGCTCGAGCGAAACGAATTGCACGCTGCCTCGACCCTCTACCAAGAGGCCGCCGACTTCTCTGCGCGGTGCGGTCTGCCGTACGACGGCAACTACCAGGCCCAGGCGGCGAGAACATGGGCCGCTTGTGCCAAGCAGTACATCGAACAATCCGCACCGATCGAACTTGCCGAGAACGCGCTGCTGGCGGCAATTTCTTGCTACTCCTCGGTGGGGGACTACAAACAGGTGCGCGCCATCTTTTTGCAATTGGGCGGCACAGAGTTTCGCGAGCACGGTCTCGGCGAGAAGAAGTGCGATCGCTACCGCAACATCGCCGCGCGCTACGAGAACGCTGCCGTTGCCAGCGAAGTTATGCCGGAGTTTCCCGACTACCTAAAACAGCAGCACGCCTACGCTGATATTTGGTTTGTCGATCTATTGGAGTGGGAACTTGGCGGGCAGGCCTCTGCCGTCGGCCTCTCCATCGTCGGCGACGTTCGCTATCCCGATGCCATTCGCAGGCGTGCACTTGTCGTCGTCTTGACGCTCGCCGATGCAGCGACTCGTTCAGAAGAAACCCAACCCAAAACTCTCGAATCGGTGACCGAGCTGCTGGGTGAGCTACAAAGCTACGCAGCGCTGTGCCCTCTGGAAAAGCTCTACGAGCACCCGGAAGCGTCGGTTCGTCGTGCGGCTGTTCGCGCCTTGCGATTTCTCTTCTTCAAGCGCTCCTTTACGATGATTCGCAAAGCGCTTTCCGATGTAGACACCGACGTGCGCGCCTCTGCTGTCGAAGCGCTGCGCGGCTTGCACTTTCCCCACGCTTTTAACCCGCTCAGCCGCATCTATCGCGAGAGCGAAGATCCGCAGGTGCGTTCGGTCGCGCTGCGCTCGATCGGTAAAATTCAAAGTATTGAGTCGGGCGAATTCTTGCTTTCAACGTTGCGGCAAGAAGAGGGCGAGCTTCGCGACGTTGCCATCGAGGCCCTTGGCGCTATGGACAATGCGGATGTACGGCCCATTATTCGCCAGTACAGCCAGATAGAGCCAAACCCGACGGTTCGTGAGGCACTGCGCAAATTGCTGGATGGGGAGTGAACGGAGCGTGCAAATGGTTGGCACTGGGGCCAGTCTGCGCGACCATTGGCGGGTGATTTCTTACGCTTCGCGATTTGCCTTTGCCACGCTTCTTCTCGCACCTCTCGCAGGTTGCGATTCCGCCCAACGCAGCGGCGAGCAAGCGACCGTGGTGCAAAGGCCGCCCGGCGAGTCCGCCGAGTTTGAGACCTGTGCATCGACTGCCGACTGTGTGGGAACGCTGCGGTGCTTGGAGGCTCAGTGCCAGCCGGCAGTCCGCTCGCGGCTAGGTGATTTTCACGCGGCGCTGGGGCGTCGTGCCCTTGTCCAAGGCGAACTCGGCTCTGCTGCAAGCGCGTTTAACGACGCAATTACGACCTACGAGAAAGAGTCCCTCACGCCGCCAACCGAACTACTCTGTGAACAGGGCATGGCCCTCGCCCAGTCTCGCGAAGACGCTCAACTCGCCGAAGCGGCTGCGCGAATTCTTCACAAATGCGTGCTTACTGTGCCTGCGTCATCATCCATCGCAACCTCCGCGATGAATGCACTTGCGTCGCTTGGTGAGGTTGGCCTTGACGGTGAACTCTTGGCCCGCACCGAGACTGCCGACCTCTACCTAACCGGTGAGTCGAGCGGCCCCGACCTAAGCAAGCTCAGCGTTCAGGTGAGCAGTGACGGCAAGAGCACCAAGAGCAGCTTTAACGAGTTTGTCGCAGCACTTCGCACCGATGAGAGCAAAGGCAAATTTCAGGGCTGCTGGCAGGCCGCTTGGAAAGCGCACAAGCTCGAGGTTCTGGACGTCTCCTTAAACGTTGGCTACCGCTTCTTCCTCGACCCTGACGACGCGTCCCGCGACCGCGTCGTGATCAAGGCCGAGGAGATGCCAGGGCTTAGCGGAGCGGCCTCTGAGACCTCGAAGTGCGTCCAGGCGGTGGCTCAGACCGCCGCCGCCGAGATCGCCAAGAAGCTGCGCCAAGAAACGAGATGGAAGAGCAAGGTGCGAATTCAGATCGGCGAAGACATCTAGCATGCCGAAAATGCTCTCTTCTTAAAAAACTGAGTCGCTTTCAACCCCGGATGTGATAGCTAGGGGCCGTGTCGCGACAAGACAGAGCTGAACAGAACGACGTCGAGCAAAACGACGTTGAGCAAAACGACGTTGAGCAAAACGACGTTGAACCGAAGAAGGTGGACCAGTACAAAGCTGTGGACCTTCGCTCTCTGACGCTGGAGCAAACCATTGCACTCGTAGCCGAGCACGGGCAGCCTGCCTATCGCGGCGACCAACTTTGGCGCTGGGTGCACAGGCATGGCGTCCGCAGCCTCGACGAGGCCAGCAACATTCCAGGTGCACTGCGCGCTTCTCTCGATGAGGCCGGCGTTATTTGCACCGCCCTTAAAGTCGCCGAAGTGCAACGCTCGGTGGATGGCACGCGCAAGATGCGCCTCGAAACCTACGACGGCCGCTCGATTGAGACGGTGCTAATTCCCGATGGCGACAAGATGACTCAGTGCATCTCTTCGCAAGTGGGCTGCGCGCTCGACTGCCAGTTCTGCGCAACGGCCAAGCTTGGTCTCAAGCGAAACCTCACTGCCGGTGAGATTGCCGATCAGGTGTACCTGGCCAAGGCGCTTCTTGCCAAAGAAGCACCAGGGCAGCGCATCACCAACCTTGTCTACATGGGCATGGGCGAGCCGCTTCACAACTTTGACCACGTGATGCAATCCTTGCGATTGCTCACTCACGACGTCGGAGCAAATCTTAGCCACCGCCGCATTACGGTTTCGACCGTTGGCCTGGTTCCCGGAATTCGCAAACTCGGCCAGCAAGAGATTCGCCCCAACCTGGCTGTCTCGCTCAACGCTTCGAACAACGAGGTGCGCGACGTTGTTATGCCGATTAACAAGAAGTACCCAATTGAGGTGCTCTTGCAAACGCTTCGCGAGTTTCCCCTAGAGAAGCGCCGACGCATCACGTTTGAGTATGTGCTGCTCGCCGGTGTGAACGATACCCTTGACGATGCGGACCGCGTTGCCAAGCTGCTTCGCAACTTCCCGTGCAAGCTCAACGTCATCCCGTTTAATCCGCATCCACTGGCGCCCTACAAGCGTCCCAGCCCCGAGGCCATCGATGCGTTTCAGCAGCGTGTGCGCGAGCTTGGAATCGCAACGTATCTGCGCACGCCTCGTGGCGACGATATCGCTGCGGCGTGTGGGCAACTCGCAAATCGCGAGCAGCAGCCGCAAGAGCTCGTACAGCTTCGCTCGTAGCGCTGGCTTGCCAAGGCCCGAGGCCAGGGCAACGGCCTCGAGACGCTGCGTTGCTCGCCCCGGCTGTGAATGCTAATTTGCGCAGCGATGAAGCACCTCGTCCTACCCATTCTCCTCTCTTCCCTCTCACTCGCTGCTGCGTGTAGCAAGAGCGAAGATAAGGCCACCAAACCCGCTGCAGAGCCGACTGCACCAAAGGCCACCGAGCCCACCCTTCCCGAAACGCCGAGGGCCGCTGTGTACTCTGCCGAGGCTGGAGCCGCTGCACTCGCAGAAATGGCAAAGTGCGAATCGCCCTACAGCTGCGATTCCCTCGAGACCGTTGTTGGCTTTGGTACGAATGTTTCTAAGGAACTCTCGGCAATCGCGACAGATTCTTCCAAGGCAAAACCCGCTCGCGAGGTTGCCTTGGCAGGTCTGAAGAAAATCAAAGACCCGACAGTGGGCATGGCGCTTTTTGAGGCAGCCAAGACCGAAGAAGACTCGTCACTGCAGCGCGGGCTCTTTGGGACCGCAGGAGCGAGCGGTGGGGATGACACGTTTACGGCGATGATTACCCACTACGCCAGCGATGAGTCCAAAGAGCATCGAACTGCGATGCGAAGCGGGCTGCGAGAGTTTGGCGGCAAAGCACTCTCGGAATGGGTCTACGCCAACTACCCAGAGGAAAAAGAGAACCAAGTGCGCTATGCCGACCTTGTTGTCGAAGCGGACGAGGGCGCCGATGCGGCCAAGGTCGTTGCGCTTCTTGGCAAGACGAAGCACATCATGGCTGGGCATCGCTTGGCGATGGTAGCGGTAAAGCTTGGTGACGAGAGCCAGATTTCGGTGCTGATCGATGGGCTCAAAAGCTCTGACCAGTACGATCGGTCCGATGCAGCAAACTTCTTAGAAGATGTCGCCGACAAGATTCCCGCCGATCGCAAGCAAGAGGTCATCGACTTGGTTACTGCTGCCAAGGCAAAGGACGCGGGCGGACTCACGGCAATGGGCTACGATAAAGTCTTAAAGAAGCTCGGCGCTCAATAGGGCGCAGAGCGAGCGAGCTACGGCCTTGGACTAGGGCCGAAACGAAACGCGGCGTCCTTCAAAATTGAAAGACGCCGCAGAATTCTTTGTGTGTGAAGTGCGAACTAGCGAGCGAGTGCAGCGAGCTCGGCGCCCGAGAAGAAGAAGCCAACTTCGACAGCAGCTGTCTCTGGAGCGTCGGAGCCGTGACAAGCGTTGCGCTCGATGTTGGTTCCAACAACTTTGCGGATTGTGCCATCGGCAGCTTCTGCTGGGTTGGTGGCGCCCATGATCTCGCGGTTTTTAAGAATGGCATTCTCGCCCTCAAGAACCTGAACAACGCAGGGACCTTCGGTCATGAACGCGACGAGGTCACCAAAGAAGGGACGCTCTTTGTGCACGCCGTAGAACTCCTTGGCTTGCGCGTCGGTCATGCGGATCATCTTCTGAGCGACTACGGTGAGACCGCCTGCTTCGAGAAGGCCAACAACAGTTCCGACTTTGTTTGCTTTGACAGCGTCGGGCTTAACGATAGAGAAGGTACGTTCGATTGCCATGGGGCGCTTCGTAGGTGTTTTGGCGTCTGAGGTCAAGGGCCTGGGGCCGGGTTTGCCTGGCAGCGGTGCGCGATTGGTCATCGTAAAGGTCGCTGCTCTAGCAAAGCGCCCCGAGTTCCACAGGAAAGCGCCTCATGTGCTCTATGCTGCATGGATGCCAACCCGAGTGCTCGTTTGCGTCGGACTCAAGGTGGCGCTCTTCGTTGCCCTCTTCACGGCCCTCCTGGCGAGTCTGCACGCTTGTCCCGTCATGGCCGAGCCTCGCTCTGCTCACGATTTGCAGGCGACCCTGCGCAGCGACGGCGATATTGAGGTTGTCGAGACCATCACACTTAGCGGGGACTGGTCTAAGACCAAGGCGACCCGCAGCTTTTGGCTACTGCCCGCGGATGATGCCTGGCCGCTGCGCCAAAGCGTCCAGGACGTCGGTGTCTTTGACGAGGCCGGGGCTGCCTTGGCGTTTCGGGAGCGAGCCTACGAAGACCGCTCGAACATCGACCTGCTGGAGTTGCCAGAATCGGGCACGCTGGTTTTGCACTACCGCATTCACCGGCCCTTAACGCTTAAGGCTTCGAGAGCCGAGTGGCAATGGATGGTCACAGGCTACTCGTGGAAGGCCGAAGTCTCGAGCGTGCGACTTCGGCTGTCGGCGCCGCATTCCCTCGCTACAGCGTCGCTAACCTACGCCAGTGGCTATTCTGATGCGCCGGCAACGAGTGCAGAGTTTAGCGAAGACGCTTTGGGGATAACCTGGGACTTCAAGCCTGGTGCCGCCGCCGACGAGCCAATTCGAATCGCACTTGGATTGCCAAAGGGCGAGATTGGGGCCGCACCATCAAATGTCTACTGGAGGGACGTGATGAAGCTGTGCCGCATTCCTCTGGCGGCTCTAGTTCTCCTCTTTGTTCTAGGGTTTATTCTGATCGTCGCCTACCCCTGGAGGGCGATCGTCATCACCGGCTTTGCCAACGTTGTCCCCGGGCTGGTCGCACTCATCTCGGCGTTTTGGGTGACGCGCTACTGGTACTTTGAACAAGGCCATCGCGGTGTTGGTGACGATTTCTCCGGAGAGTTCATCATCAACTTTGGGTTGGCAGGCTTTGTTGTGCTCTTTGCGTGGAAGCAGCGTCGCGTCTTAGCCAAGGGAAAGCGCGCTGCCTACTTTGCCCAATTGGCGTTTCCTGCGGTCTTGGTGGTTGCCTGGCCCATCGCCTTCGTCGATCGGGCGATGCTCATCTTCCCTCTGCTCGCACTACCAACCTACGTGTATTGGACACGGCGCAAAATCGCCTTGGAGTTTGGGGTTGGTGCCTACCGCATCTCGGAAGAAGTTGGAGGGCGTGGCGAAATCTCGGTTGCGGAGTTGGCTGAACACATGCGTCTATCGGAGCCAAGCTTGCTCAAAGCCCTTCGGCAAAATCCGCATCTGCCTGTGGTTGTGGACACGGCGCATCAGATGGTTCTCTCGGCCGAAGCCGCAGCCATGCACGATGAGTTGCGCGTGTGCACCTATTGCGGTGGCGCAACAGAGGTCGCTGGCATGGCGGTGCGCAAGTGCGGCTACTGCGAACGCGAATTCACAAGCAGCAAGAAACGTCGCACAGAAAAGCCGCTTCCTGTGGTTATCGAATCTCTCGCGATCTTCTTTGAGATGCTCACAAGTGGTGCGTTCTTTCTGGCGGGTACCATTGCCCTGGCGATCTTTGTGATGGAAGCGGTTGGAGGCAGTCTTATCGATGGTCTCGTTGGCGCGGTAATCGCCGGCGCCATTTGCTGCATACCCGCTGTGCTGCTTAGCGCCATGGGCAGCGGGCTTCGAAAAGGCCAGCACGTCGGGGTGGCGAAGATTGTCCTCGTCTTGTTCTCGTGGCTTCTCTTGCCACTCTTTGTCCTGCGCGCGCTCTCGTCCAAACGGGTGGGCATCTTTACCGGTGCGGTCGATACCAAAGAATTGGCAAAGCGCATCGATGAGCAAGGCGAATTAACCCTTCCGGAATTTGCCCACTACCTGCAGAGCAACGTAGAAGACGCCGCCGAACTTGCTCAATACCTTGCCGTTAATCAGATTATCGATATCGTCTACGACCGTCGCGATAGTCGCCTTGTGAGCCGAAAACTCTATCGAGAAATCGCCAAGGAGGGCTCATGCACGCGATGTGGAGGCTTCTTTGGCGTGCAACAGGGCAGGGCGACTTGCCACTTCTGCGGGGAAGCTCCGCGCACCGCCTAACGTTTGGCTCTACGTGAAAGTCTTATCTGCGAGTTCTACTCGAGACCGCTTAGGCCTTGCCAAATGACTGCGGCGGCCTCCAAGTTTTGCTGGCGGCCTTCGAGAATGTAGATGCGCGAGGGCGTGGCATTCTTGTAGCCGGTTCCCTCCATGATCTCGGGAAGGCTGTCGCCGTCTGCAAGCCCCTGCAAGATGGCATCGTAGGGAACCTGCGCACCGCCAATGTAGGCGCCCGAGTAGAAGTAGCCGTGAATGACAGCTGCGACAACGTTGGCCTCGGGCACAAAGTTGCCGGCGATTCCTGGAAATAGGAAGAGGTCTTTGTAAAGGGTTCGGCCCCCGCTTGAGCCAACGTTCTTGTTCTTCACTTGGCCAAGGTAGGAGGCAAAGGCGTAGACATTGTCCTCCACGCTGTGGACCGCATTCCATGGTGGCGCGCCTGCGCCAATCCAATACGAAATGTTCTCGGGAAGTGGAAGTAGCCCACGCTCACCTTCGCTATGGGTCGCATCAATGTCGACATCACCATTGCGAATTGCCATCTCGGAGTAGAGGACAAGTACTAGGTCGGCCGTCGTAAATGCGCGAGGCGAGGTGTATTGCGAGGCTAGGTCTGCGTTGATTCGAACGACCATGCGCTGCAGCTCACTCCAATTGTTCTCTAAGAATTGTTCCTTGCTTAGCTCTGCGTGTGCTAGGGAGAACGGGCTGCCGTCGTCGACTATACTGGGGTCGGTCCCCATGGCATTGGTATTGGTTTCTGTCGGCGCGTCGATTGCCGCTGCATCGGTCGTGGGCGCAGCATCCACACTGCCGCTGTCGGCTGTGGGTGTCGCGTTGCTACTGCTCTGCGAGTGGCAGGCGGCAAGGCAACTCAGTGCAAGCGTCAAAACGAGTGAAGAGCTGGAGCTGTGAGCGCTGTAGGACTTCATGCATCGTTAGGATACGGCGCAAATGCCCTGGCTGTGCGAGGTAAACCGAGTTCTTCCTAGAAAATGTACGCAGCTTTTGTTCGGCAGACGTGCCGCGCCCGCGCCGAACAAAAGCTGTGCTGATTACAGCAGGCAAGCGCCAACCTGCTCCCAATCAGCGAGTGCCTCCGCCCATTCGGGTGGCGAGGCGTTGGACTGCTCTCCAAAGAGGTAGAGATGCGGAACAATCCCGACCATGTGGGAAAGAACGTCGACCCGGTCGTCGATGAAATGGGTAATGCCCAGCTTCCTGCAGATTGGCGCTTTGTCCTTTCGTTTTTTGCAGAAGTACACTTGGTCTTTGGCTAAGCCGGTTTTGGCGTAAATACCGTTGCGGCTTAGCCAGCCTCGGGTCTTGTTCTCTACGGATTCGCCACATTTGGAGACGATGTAGATGCGGCCCTTGTAGTGCGCGACCAACTCTTCGATGCACTCGATGGCCCCTGGCGTAGCAGGGGTCTTCATAGCCTCGTCAAAGGAAACGCCTAGAAATGACGTGTCTTGCACGCCATTTTGAATAGCGCACATGATCACCCGGCCAAAGTCGATACCGATTCTTGATTCTTGATTTCTCATGTCCTCACTATGGAGGTCCAAGCTATGCAGGAGAAGATGGAAGTTTCTAGTCACTATGCGTAGAATTGATAGATGGAATTGGCATGGCTGGAGTCGTTTCGAATCTTCTCGGAAACCCTCAACTTCACGCATGCGGCTGCTCGCCGGCACTTAACCCAACCCGCGGTGTTTCGGCATATCCAAAACCTCGGCGAGGACGTTGGCGTTCCGCTCTATCGCAAGGTTGGGCGAAACCTACTGCTCACCGAGGCCGGCGAGCGCTTGGCGGGCTTTGCCAAAGAGATGCCAGACCGGCTCGCGGTGATGTACAGCGAGGTGCGGCGCGATGGCCAAGAGCCAACTGTGGCGCTTAGCGCAGGCCAGGGCGCTTACTTGTATTTACTTGGTCCAGCGATCCGCAAGTTCTCAAGTCGCAAGACAAGCACACTTCGTCTTTCGGTTTGCGACCGCGATACCAGCTTGGCTGAGGTGCGCGACGGAACTGCGCACCTTGCTGTGACTGTCTTAACGACATTGCCATCGGATCTAGAGACTCATGCAATCTACAATTTCGCCCCGCGTCTGGTTGTGCAAAAGAGCCATCCCTTGGCCGGGCGCAAGTCGGTGAGCCTTCGTACGCTAGATGGCTTGCCCCTCGTTGTGCCTTCGCGAGGACGGCCGATGCGCGAGGATCTCGAGACCCGATTTGCATCGGAAGAACTCGAATTGAATGCAGCGCTTGAAGCGAATGGTTGGGAGATCATGATGAACTTCGTTGCTCTTGGGCTCGGAAGTGCGGTTGTGAATAGCTGCTGCACCCCGCCAAAGGGCGTGGTTGCGATTCGCATCAAAGACCTACCCCGAACCTCGTACTACGTCGTGCGTGCAAAAGACGGCTTTCGCTTCTCGTCCCAAGAGCGGCTCTGGCAAGCCATCATCGAAGAGACAAAGCAGGTGCAACTCTTTGACAAGTAGCCGCTTGCGAGCCGGTGGCTACCGTCACTCTCAGTAAAATTCTTACCTCCATCAACCAGCGTCGCCCCCATCTGCGCGACCGGGGCGCTAAGCGTATAGACGGTCCAGTCCGGGCGTAATTGACCTCAGCGGAGACGAGGGCATTCTAGTTTCTAGTTCGTCGAAGTACAGATGTAGGAAGCCATGATACAAGTAGCTTGTCGCTCGCAGTGTGCGCACATACATTTAAAATTATTGCGGAAAATCAGTAAACTCGACCAGCCCTCGACTTGGTAATTCTAGGAGAAAGCGCTACAGTGGAATCCTTAGGAGGCGCTGACGCCTCTTTTACATAGATTACTGGGGGGTAATTTAGATGAATCGATTCTTTGTTTCGTTGACGTGCTTTGGCGCGCTTTTTTTGACAACTGCTTGTGGGGATGACCCAGAGCCCGATCCTGCTTGCGGCGACAACACCTTAGATATGGGTGAAGTGTGCGACGATGGAAATAACACGTCAGGAGATGGCTGCTCTGCTACCTGCGATTCCGATGAAACTTGCGGCAACGACGTTGTTGATAATGCAACCGGCGAAACCTGCGACGACGGCAATACTGAAAGTGGTGATGGTTGCCAAGCAAACTGTGCGTTGCCAACCTGCGGCGACGGGACGATAGATTCTGGCGAAGCGTGCGACGATGGAAATAACGTGGCAGGAGACGGCTGCTCCGCTGCTTGCGATTCCGATGAAACTTGCGGCAACGACGTTGTTGATAGTGCAACCGGCGAAGCCTGCGACGACGGCAATACTGAAAGTGGTGATGGTTGCCAAGCAAACTGTGCGTTGCCAACCTGCGGCGACGGGACGATAGATTCTGGCGAAGCGTGCGACGATGGCAACACCACCGATGGCGATGGCTGTTCTGCAACCTGTATGTCCGATGAAAGTTGCGCAAACGGTATTGTAGATAGTGCGGTTGGTGAGATTTGCGACGACAGCAATGCTGTTGATGGCGATGGTTGCTCCGCTGACTGTTCTTCCGATGAAAGCTGTGGCAATGGAATCATGGACACCTCGGTCGGCGAGATCTGCGATGACGGCAATGTCGCTGGTGGTGATGGCTGCGCTTCAAATTGTCTCTCCAACGAAAGTTGTGGCAATGGCATTGTCGATACAGACGCCGGTGAAGTATGCGACGACAGCAATGTCGACGATGGCGATGGTTGTTCTGCAAGCTGCTTGTCCGATGAAACTTGCGGCAACGGCATTATGGATACCTTTGTCGGCGAAGTTTGCGACGACAGCAATGTCCTCGATGGCGATGGCTGTTCTGCAAGTTGCCTCTCGGACGAGACTTGTGGCAACGGCGTGCTGGATTCGTCCATTGGCGAAGTTTGCGATGACACCAATCTTGTTGATGGCGATGGTTGTTCCGCAAATTGCCTCTCGGATGAGACATGCGGCAATGGCATAATGGATTCGTCGGTTGGCGAAGTGTGCGATGACACGAATGTCCTCGATGGCGATGGCTGTTCTGCAAGCTGCCTCTCAGACGAGACCTGCGGCAACAACATTGTTGATACGGCCGTCGGTGAAAGCTGTGACGATGGCGGAACCCTAGCTGGCGATGGCTGTGATGAGGTTTGCGTCAATGAGTTCTGTGCTCGAGTAACCAATACAGCAGCAGAAGATCTGACCGATGTCGATTGGCTAGATAATTGTGTGAATGCTGTCGGTCAAAATGTGCAGATCACACTGCGTGATGATCTAGGTGCGATTGTGTATCAAGAGAGCGGAGTGAAGAATGGTGATTGGGATGACGTCAACAGGATCACCAGTACTGCAGCCGCTGGTAACCAATATGACAAAATAAGTCACGATCGAATAATCACCTTAGGCAATGGCGATTTGCTGATGATCACTGGAAAGAATGCCCAAAATGGTGGTTGTGGCGGTTCTATGGGCAACGGTTACGGAATCGTGATTCACGACCCTGTTAGTTCTCAGTATTTCGATTCAATTAAAGTTATGATTGAGCCGTACCTGCACACCGTAGGCGGCACCAGTCCTAGGAACTTTGGTGGTTGGACAGAAGCATTCGAAATCTCCTTTGCCGATGAAGCCGTAATGCAGAGCTGCTTTCCATTCTTTGGCACAGGTCCTGGCTTAACCTCCTTCCTCGGAGACATGGAAATGAACGTGTTTTAGCGTTAGAAACACTACGATCGACTTCTGCTAAAGAGAAGTTAAACACCTAAGATGGAGTCCACTGTAGAGTGGGCTCCTTTTTTGTTGGGCGAAAACCGTAGAGGGCCTGCACTGGCAACCACGTCCGCACGGTATCGATGCGCTGGCGCAAAGACACCGAAGTACCGCAGGTGCTAGCCTTCTTGGGCAATGCGCCAGCGGGTTCACGCGCTCAAAGAACAAATCAAAGAGCTTCGCAACTCGAAGGACTCCAAGCGAAGAGCCCTCTACCTTGCGCTTAAGGGCCTGTGGAAGCCTGCGCAGTTTGCGACGCTTGGCCTGGTCTTGGCCCGCGAAGCGCACACCGATTTGTAGAGGGGCACGTGTTGCACGCCGACAAGGTGCTTGTCGTTTGCGAAGACAGCGCTGGCATACTCGTTGGCGCTTGCCTTGGTACCGCGCGACCCGATACGTATTTTCGCTTCCTGCTGGCCTTGGCCACAGCATCCATTGCTGGCGCCTGCGGCGACAGCGGTAGCCCCGCCGACACGCAGCTGGCGATGGCGATGCGCCCGGCAGGAGGGTGCCGCGCTAAATGATTGCGTGTTTCGAGACCGTGGGAACTGGCTGTGTGATATTCGAACGACGCGCGAGAACATCGCCAGTCAACGAGCGATTGAGCGCGGAGGGTTTCGTCGCATAGAGACGATTGGCATTCAGAAGCGCATCTAGCATCTGAGTGGGAACGACTGGTCTCACGCTGTGTGCTGGGCTCCGAGTGAGCCTCGCGTGCCGCTGTGATGCTAGGGCGCAGCGGGTGGTTGGGTGGCAGCTGGAGCTCTAGTTTGTGCTCCCCCGGCTACCGGGAGGTGATAGGTCGGGTACGCGTTAACCTTGATGAATTTGCGATTGCGCTCAGAATGTTTCTCAACATGGGGCGCGCGCTTTCCGTTTGAGCCCGCGGATATGCCGCCCTGGGCTTCTTTGAGGGAGTGGCCATTAAAATCAGAGAAGTAGGTGTCGACGATCCACTCCTTGCCCCGGTACTTTACAAGCACGATGCCGTGGTCTTCACCGTGATCGAGCGGAGTGGAGTCGCCCCTGTCTGTGATGGCGACCTTGCCGTAGACAAACTCGCTAGGGATGCCAGCTTCGGCGAGAGCTAAGTGGGTGATCATCGCGTACTCGCGGCACACTCCGACTTTATGCGCGGGGTACTCGCCAAGAGAAATGGGCTTTGCCTTCGTGCGCGCTGTTGCGAGCAGGTTGAGATAGACGCGGTCGTCGTAGTCGGTGCGCGGCATGCTATCGGAGACAATGCTCTGCACTTTGGCAACGCGAGACCAAAACGAATCTCTAGTCTTCTTGCCCATGGAGGCCTTCTTGAGAATGCGCGCAAGCTTTGGGTGCTTGAAGTTGATGTGGTAGTCGGGTTGCATCCCGCCATGACGAGCAGAGCCCTCGACGATGGCGCCGTGGCGAAGCTTGACTCGCCCGCCGGGCTGCTTGCGATACTTTAGTTGGCCGGTGGCCTTCTTCTTGGCCGTCGCCTTTACGGTGTTGGTCGTTTTTGCGGTCGCACGAGTCGCGGGGGCGACTCGCGGGCTTGCGGCGCCTTCGGTGCTTCCAAATCCGGCGGATAGGCCGATGGAGGCAACGATTAAAACGATTCTCGCGAGAGACCAACGCATCATCGGAGTCAAAGCAAGAAATGCGCCGATATTGTGGTTAGTAATATTAGCAGGTTATGTCCTATTCGGTGGGGGTTGGCTGGACGACTAGCTAGTTGGGGCCAGGATACCTGCCTGCACTTGAGGGAGCAGCGACTCGCTAGCGGTTCGAGCAAAACGAGTTCGCTTCTAGGAATTATTCTGTTATTCGATATGCGCCCGCAGTGGACTCTCGCTACGCTCTGGCAAGAAGAAGGATGTGACCGCAGCATCGCAGTGAGCTATACATGGCTACACATGAAACTTCTCACGCAGCATTAGGGGCATCGGCCGCTCCTAGTTAGGAGCAAAACGATGACGATACGTACGATGCCCCCCGCGATTCCTTCCGCGATCTTCGGTACCTATAAACTGCAAAACGCGATGCTCGAGCTGGCTTTGCGGCAAGCTCTGGAGGCCGGCGTAACGACGGTTGATACTGCAGTGCTCTACCGCAATCTCGAAGCGGTGGCCGAAATTGTGCGCGACTACCCTGCGGTGCGCGTGAACGTCAAGGTGCACAGAAGAAAGCACTTGGCGGTAGATCTTGAGCATGCAGCCGGCCTCTTTGGCGCACAGCTTGGGCAGTTGATGCTGCACCGTTCGATGGGCATCGATGCTTGGAAGCAGCTTATCGATTACAAGGCGAGCGGGCGCGTTGGCTGCATTGGTGTATCCAATGTCAGCATTGCTCAACTTGAGGAACTGCTCGAACACGGTGTGCCCGATGTTGTTCAGAACGAGCTGCATCCCTTCATCGAGAGCCCTGTGCCCGCCGCGTGCAAAGCGCGGGGAATTCGCTTCGAAGCGCACTCGGTGATGACCTGTCATGACAGGCTGCAGCCGATTGCCGAGGCACAGGGCGTGAGCACAGCGCAGGTGGCGATGGCCTATTGCCTGCAGCAAGGCTTGGATGTCTGCTTCTCAACAACCTGCTACGAGCATTTGTGCGAAACCTTGGCCGCCTCTGCGGTTGTTCTCACCAACGAGCAGATGACGGCTCTCTCTCATCTGCATCTAGAGCACACCGAGGTGCGGTATGGATGGCAGGGGGAGATTGCACTGGAAGAGGACCACTGCGTTGCACAGTTGCAGGACGACATTGCTGCGCACGCACGCGGCGAAATTCCCTCGCGATTGTGCATACGAATCGGCAAGACGTTTGGGAGCAAGAACGCGCTGCCAAAGCGCCTCGCCAAACGGCTCTTTCCCGAACTCGCAAACCCCGATCAACGCTTTGACCAGGTGCTCAAGGGCATGCGTCGTCGCGTGCACGAGCACAGCGTTGCGTCGACGCACATGATTGAAGGAGCCGCATGTTGTGTCTTGGGACGAGCCGAGGAGCCACATGCCTTGCCTGTCGTCGTGCCTTCTGGGGAGGTTTTCGATCCGATTCTCGACGCCCTTGGCGACGCCGAAGGTGCTGAGTACTCGATGAAGTTTGCGCGGGGCGCGCTGTTTGCCGATGGGCGTCTGGACTTGTGCAAGCAAGTTGTACAACCGCGCTTCGTAGAACTTTGCGAGGCCGTTGCCAGCAATCCGCGTGTACGACATTTTCTGATTGGAAATAATCTCGCTTTCGACAAATCCGAGAATGTCGATGCCTTTGTGCGTCTCCTGCAAACCGACCCAGAAATTGAAACTTGGTATCTGGCTGGAAACTGCATTGACGGTCGAAACGTCGGCAAAATTTCCGAGGCACTGGAGTCGGCCACGCACATGCGTTCGCTGTGGCTAAAAATGAATCCGCTCAAGAACGACGTCGCTCCAATTGCACGGTTGCTCTCTCGTCACTCGGGTTTAGAGCTCATCGATTTGTTTAATACTGGGCTTTGCGACACTGGCGTAACTACGCTTGCGAACGAAATCGAAGGAGCGACCACAACCAAGCACGTCTACTTGTGCATCAATGCGATTACTGCAAACTCGTGCGGTGCACTCGATGCATTGCTCGGCACGTTGCCGCAACTTGAGTCCCTCTTTGTCTCGGTCAATCGCCTCGGCGACAGCGGGATGAAAAAACTGCTGGCATCGTTGCGTCGCCACAATCACTCGTCGTTGAAACGGCTCGCAATCGGATCAAACGGGCTATCCGACGACATTCTGGGAGACGTTCAAACGTTTGTAGAACAGATGCCAGCGCTCATCAGTCTGGACTTGGGCAGCTACCGAAGCACTAAGTTCTTTCAAGAGAAGCAAAATTGCTTCACGGATGAGCGCAAGCTCATGCGCCTGGCCAACAGTGGGCAACTCCAGCATCTCGGGCTCAACTACTGTTACCAAGGTGCAAACCTCGATACCTTGATTGCGGCCTGTGAAGCGAATGCGGCGCTCAGTAGTTCGGTTTGCCACGGGGGAGGCGGCAAGGTGATTCGCCGCGTCGATCTTGAGTCGCTGCAGCGCATTACCAGCCCGGCCTCTCTGCGCCATATCGAGAGCATCTATCGGACTGCGATGTAGGCAGGACAATCGTTCACAATCGCTGTAATGCCACAGGGCATGCGCTCTTCTGTACTCGAAAACCGGCAAGAACGCGTGCTCTCGGTTTGCGGCCATTCTATAGTTGGCGGCATGAAAGCGTTTGATGAGCTAGTGGGATCGAAATGGGTGGGTAGGTCGGAGCTTTGGCTTGATCCGCTGGGTGATGTTCTAACCGAGGGCACTTGTACTCTGGAGGTGCAGGCTACGGGAATCACCTACACGTGGACGCACAAAGACGAGACCAAAACTGGCTCGGTCATCTTGAACGAAAGCGGCGGGGCATTCACCGATACCTTTCACAGCCCAACTCCAATGGAGTGTCGAAGCTTGGTTGGCAATCGCGGCCTCTTTCTTATCGAAGGCAGCTACGGCGAGAAGGGCGAGTGGGGATGGCTTATCGGGCTAAGTCACCGCACACCGACCGGCGAGTTGGTGCTGCAAATGACAAACATCGCGTACTGGGGCGAGGAAGCACGCGCCGTTCGCTTTATCTGTAAAAAACAGTAGGTGCGCGGCGCACGCTCGATGAGGCCTAGATGGCCTCTCGGCGTCCTGCGCGATAGCCGTAAAGCTGCACGACCCCCCAGATACTTTCGGGAACGATGAAGAACCACAAGACGCCCGATACGTTGTGCACGAGTAGGTAGTAGAGCATCCACGACGAGAAGAGCATTCTTGCGATGCCGTCGAATAGGCCAAAGAGCGGCTCCGGTTTGTAGATTCGCAACGCCGACCAAATCATGACGATGGAGCCCATCAGATTGACGAAGAAGAGGTGGAACGGGGCGAAGTGTGGCGTTGAGCCTGTGAGCGCGAGAGAGTCGTGCAGGGCGATGATCTGCGAAATGTTCCAAGCTGCCAGCCCGGGAAGCGCGAAGGGAAAGGTGACGAGAACGTCGTAGATGGCGCTCGCCCGAACAATTCTTGAATAGGGGCTGCTCGGTGCTTCTATCGGTGGATTGGCGACGACAGGGGTGGCAAGAGTGCGATTCGTGGTGGTCTTCATGCTGCAAGCTTGGCGGTTGCAATGAATTACGAAAAGCTCATACTATTCATAGTACGTATGAGCAATTCTGATACACCTGGAAGCGCGTTCGAAGGCCTAAATCTCAACCTCTTACCTGCGCTCGATGCTCTGCTTCGGCAGCGCAACGTGAGTCGCGCCGCTCAGCAGATGGGAGTTTCTCAGTCGGCTATGAGCCATTCGCTATCGAATCTTCGCACCGCCTTGGGCGACCCGCTCCTGGTGGTTTCTGGGCGCTCGATGGTGGCGACGCCAAGGGCAGAAGCGCTTGCTAGGGCACTGCCGCCAGTGCTCGCCCTTTTGCAGGAGACTCTTTCTCCTCCGCCCGCCTTTGAGCCAAGCAGCACCCGGCGTCGCTTTCGCATCGCCACCTTTGACTACTTCGAGGTCACTTCCTTGCCAAACGTGCTCGAGTTTTTGGCAGCCAACGCACCAGGCGTGCATCTTGATATCGAGCGGTTGGGTCCCGATTCTGCTGGCCGCCTCGAGCGCGGCGACATCGACCTGATCTTGGGCGGCGAGACTATGGAAATGCCTTCTACTCTTATAAGAAAACTTCTGTATCGAGAACCATTTAGAGTAATCGCTCGCGCCGAACATCCGGTCTTGCGAGGGCGCTTAACACGCAAGCGCTATGTCGAACTTGAGCACGTTGTCGTCTCGGTGGAGGGACGCAACGCAGGAGTGGTGGATCGAGCTTTGGACGAGCAGGGCATGAGCCGAACCGTTGCGCTCCGCGTTCCACACTTTGCAAGCGCCGTCTTGGCTGTTGCTCATTCCAACCTAATCTGCACCATCGCCAGCACAGTCGCCGAGCGCGCCGCCGAGTGGCACGGCCTTCGCGTCTTTCGCCCTCCCATCGCGCTGCCCGAAGTGGGCATCGTCGCGTGGTGGCCGCCGCAGCTTCACGATGCCGCTGCCCATCGTTGGTTTCGCGAATCCCTCCTCGGCGGCGCCGCACTGCCACCAAGCATTCGCAAGCTCATGGCCTAGTCGCCCCCCTCATTGCGTGGGGCCACTCTCGTCCTTTTGAGTGGGGCCACTCTCCTCCTTTTGAGTGGGGTCACTCTCCTACCTCGTAGGTCTCTAGTATTGCTGGGCTTTTGGGCACAACTCGCGTTTTCGGTGTTTGCGCGCATTTTCGGGGCGAGGCAGGGAGGCTCTGTAATGCGTTCGAGTACGCTTCGAATCTGCTGGGATACAGGCTTGACGGCGTCAGTCTCGGATTGCGTCGACGAGTCGGTCCCGCACGGGAAACTCGGTATAGTTCCTACGACTTTCGCGCAACCAACAATGTCTGCACCTAGCCACGATTTTCTCCTACTTCCCGACTCGGGCGACCGAGCGTCGCAATACGTTAAGCACCTTCACGACCCATCTGCGGTGCGCGTCGATGACGATCTTGTCCATTACATGAACGATAGCTTGCGGTGGGCGCCAAGCGAGAACCTGGCGATGCGGAACGCTGCTGGTTTCGGGCTTACCTTGTATGGCCCGACGGCGTTTAGCGGTGATGGCGCTCGGCAACTCGTTCGAGTGCTCAACGCATGGAGTGTTTTGTTTCGCTGCGGCCCCGAGATTCTGGAACTCACTCGATGCTATGGGCATAGCGACGAAGCCGATGCCTACGATCGGGTTCCGCGGCGGCGCGATGATGTAATTGAGACGCTTGAGCGACTTGCAGCCTTGGCTGAGGAGGCAGTCGCCCCAGGGCACTGGCTGCTGCACCTTGGTATTTAGCCCCCGACGTGAACGCAAGATGACCGACAAAGGCAAAGAGTGACAACCAGCCGGCAATGCGACCTGGGCCTCAACCCCGGCGAAACACCATCCGAAGCAGTGCAGCAATAACGCCAATCACGCCAAGTAGCAACGCCCACGGAAGTAGCGCCGCCAAGACAATCAGCAGCGCTGTAGCCACATCCCTCAGAGCGCTGTACGAGCCGCTCAGAGCGCCCGACATGCGATCACCCAAGCTTTGCGCCAACACCTTTGGCTCGGCAGTTGAAATCGACAACGTCAGAGTCGCCATGCCTACTTGGTCATCCAAAGTTCGCAACTGCGCATCCAATCGTTCAACCACTTCGCGAACGCGACCAAGTTCTGCTTCGACTAAGAGCAGGTCGGCAACCGAGTCAGTCTTGCCAACCACCAACTCAAGCAGCCTGGTTTCAAGCTTCCTAGCGTTTCTAAGCCTGGCACTTAGATCCACGTGTTGCTCGGTCACATCATCGGCAGCAATCGTTTCGCTCTCAACGTCTCCAAGTTGCTTAAGCTGACTTGAGAGATTCGCGAATTTTGAAGTGGGTATACGAATCGTGAGTGTCCCATAGCGATTCTCCCCGCTGCCGTGAGTCTCACCGCGAGCAACGAAGCCACCACTTTCCTCAAGCAGCCGGTCCACCTTGGCCCGTGCGTCATCGAACGAGTTCACAAAAATAGCGAGCATACCGGTATAGATAATCTTTCGGCCCTCAAGACCCGGTTGACTGGCCTGCGTTCGGGGGCCAACCAGCCCAGATTCGACTGTCCCAGGCCCATGTTGCGCCTTCGCTGCCTCATCTCGCTTCGAACAAGCGCTGCCAAGCGCGATCACTAAGAAAAGAACCGAGCTAAGGAGTGACCAAGTCTTGCATCGTTGCTTCATGAACCTTCAACGGCTTCTGTGTGTCAGAGGTTCCCAAGTAGGCAACGTTCTACAACGTTTTACAGTTGCCGCCAAAATGTAGCGGCGTCCCACGCCTACGTGACAATTGCCAACGCGCGCGACGAACACCGCACGCGTTCAAGAGCTGTAATAAGCGCGGTGCCAGGCGTTGTTAAGGATAACTCTCATAAGCCCCAGAGTTCCCGACTCGAGCTTGCAGTACGATGCTCGATACAAGCCTGATGCAAGGCGTTGGATATGGAGAACGTTTGCTTAAAGTTCTGATGACTATTGTGTGCTTCGCAACCTGTGGATTCGTTTGCACTTCGTGCGCAACGGACCAGCCAAGTATTAGCTCGTGCAGCCAAGGGGCATTCTTCGCCGATTGCGGGGGCGAGGACTCACCGCGTCTAGGCTGCTCGGCGAGTGACTGTCGGTGGTTCGTTGGTGGTCGTGTTGCAGAAGGCTATACCGCCAGTCTGTGTTCTGCCGATGACATCTGCTGCCAAGGTGGAGATGCCTTTGGCGGCAACCGAGGTGGTGACTACCTCTACTTCTGGGGACGTCAGGCCTGGGATGGCGATCGAGACATGGTTCTTAGTGTGACCCAAGCGGATAATCTTGCAGAGCAGGCGCTTCGTTGCGACCCACTCTTTCCACCGCAACAGCCAGGCTGCCCCAACTCGGCGGGTGCAAGCGCAACTGCACTTGTGCGAGATGCGACGACCTCCACCTTTTTGAGGCGCGCGGGAAGCGCATCTGTTGGCTGGGCGCCCGTCATCGAAATCGATCCAAAGAACCGTGTTGCACGGCTGTGCACAGGCAGCTTTACTGATACCCGTGCGCAGTGCCCACTCAATGACTACAGTGCGTGTGCGAGCAGTGGAAGCGTGCGGGTATCCTACGACCTAGCGCAACCACCACCGACCTCGGGGTTTCTCATCGAATATGACGTTGAGATTGGCGGCCATAACCTGCAGGGCACTGTGCGCGTCGACGAGTTTCAGCAAGCATCGTATCGCCCGTAACGCGTGAGGCGCTCGGGACTCTTTCTCAGCCCGAAAACGCCAAGCAAAAGCCCGTCAAAATGGAAAAACGCGAGTTGTGTCTAAAAGCCCAGCAATACCGGTGGCATACGACATAGGAGAGTGACCCCAAGGAAAAGGGGGGCTTCTTGCCGGGGCTCGCCTTGAGGCGCCGGGGCTTGGCTTCAGCGCGTGGGCAGGGCGGCCGCCCCCGAAACGAAAACAGGCGCGCTGCCCGAAACGAAAACAGGCGCGCTGCTCGAAAGCTGCGCGCCTGGATTTTAGAAGAACTCTGAGAGACTAGAGGATGCTCTGCAGGGTTGTGCCCATTTCAGCGGGCGTCGGTGACATCTTGATGCCAGCTGCTTCCATCGCAGCAATCTTGTCTTGAGCCGAGCCTTTGCCACCAGCGATAATCGCGCCAGCGTGACCCATGCGCTTACCAGGAGGAGCCGTGAGCCCAGCAATAAAGCCAGCAACGGGCTTCTTGACGTGCTCTTTGATGTACGCCGCAGCTTCCTCCTCAGAAGAACCCCCAATTTCGCCAATCATCATGATTGCGCGAGTACCAGGATCCTCATTGAAGAGCTTGATGCAGTCGATAAAGTCCATGCCCTTAACCGGGTCACCGCCAATACCGATAGCCGTGCTCTGGCCAAGGCCAAGAGTCGTAAGCTGGTGCACAACCTCGTAGGTGAGCGTACCCGAACGTGAGACCACGCCGATATCGCCCTCTTTGTGGATGTAGCCCGGCATAATGCCAATCTTGCATGCACCTGGCGTGATAACGCCTGGGCAGTTTGGACCGACAAGAACCGTCTCTGCATGGTGCGACTCGAGGAACTCCTTGACCTTGACCATATCCGCGGCGGGAACGCCCTCGGTGATGGTGATGATCAGAGGAATGCCAGCAGCAGCGGCTTCCATGATTGCATCGGCTGCAAAGGGAGGTGGCACGTAGATGACCGTTGCGTTGGCACCGGTGGCAGCTACAGCCTCTTCACAGGTATTGAAAATCGGTACGCCATCGCAGCCTTCGACCTTACCGCCGGCCTTGCCAGGAGTAACGCCGGCAACAACATTGGTGCCGTATTCAATGGCTTGGCGAGTGTGAAATGCACCCGTCTTGCCGGTCATGCCCTGAACGAGCAACTTGGTTTCTTTTCCGATAAGGACGCTCATTTGCTTAGCTCCACGATCTTCTTAGCGCCATCTGCCATATCGACACAGGTCTCAACGTTGAGTCCCGACTCGGCGATGATCTTCTTTCCGAGCTCGACGTTGGTGCCTTCGAGGCGAACGACGAGAGGAACCTTAAGGCCAACTTCTTTCACAGCCGTTACCACACCATTTGCAATGGTGTCGCACTTCATGATGCCGCCAAAGATGTTGACGAAGATGCCTTTAACGCGAGGGTCGGAGGTAATGATTTTGAAAGCCGCGGTGACCTTCTCAGCCGTAGCTCCGCCACCGACGTCGAGGAAGTTGGCTGGATCGCCGCCGTAGTGCTTGATGATGTCCATGGTGGACATCGCAAGACCAGCGCCATTGACCATGCAGCCGATGGTTCCGTCGAGGTTGATGAAGGAGAGGTCGTACTTCGAAGCTTCCACTTCAGAAGCATCTTCCTCGGTGAGGTCGCGCCACTCTTCGAGCTCAGGATGGCGGTAGAGGCCATTGTCGTCGAAGTTGATTTTGGCATCGAGTGCCATCACTTGGCCGTCGCCAGTTGTGATGAGTGGGTTGATCTCAAGAAGTGAGCAATCCATCTCCTCGTAGCACTTGGTGAGCTTCTGCATGAAGCTGCCAAAGACGCGAACCTGCTTAGCATCGAGACCGAGCTTAAAGCCCAGGCTGCGAGCCTGATGATCTTGCCATCCAAGGCCGGGGATGATGGCTTCTTTGAAGATCTTCTCTGGCGACTCTTCAGCCACCGTCTCGATCTCCATTCCACCCTCGGTGGAAGCCATAACCGTTACGCGGCCGGTTGCGCGGTCCAGAGTAATACCTAGGTAGTACTCATGCTTGATGTCCAGGCCTTGCTCGACGAGTAGACGCTGAACTTCTTTGCCCTCTGGGCCGGTTTGGTGCGTGACAAGCTGCATGCCGTAGATGGCGTTAATTGCCTCTTCCGCTGCTGCCTTGCCCTTGCAGACTTTGACGCCGCCGCCTTGGCCGCGTCCACCTGCGTGGATTTGCGCTTTGACAACAACGTACTCGCTGCCGCCTTCAGCCATGACTTTGGGGACGGCGGCAATTGCCTCGTCCTTCGTCATGGCCGGAATGCCGAAAGGCACTGGCACACCGTACTTGCGGAAAAGGTCTTTTCCTTGATGCTCGTGAATCTTCATAGTGTTTCCTCAGCTAAGTGTTTCCTTAGCCAGCCTCTGCTTAGTTGTTTGCGAGAGCCTCGACGAGGCCTTTGACTGCGTTTGCCGAGTGGTCGAGAAGACCTTTCTCGTGGTCGTCGAGCTTAATCTCGATGACCTTCTCTACGCCGCCCTTGCCAAGAACGCAGGGAACGCCGATGAAGAGATCTTTGTGGCCGTACTCGCCGTTGAGGAGAGAGGCACAGGGAAGAACGCGCTTCTTGTCTTTGATGATCGACTCAGCCATTGCAACAGCACCTGCAGAAGGAGCGTAGAAGGCAGAACCTGTCTTAAGAAGGCCAACGATCTCAGCGCCGCCCTTAGCGGTGCGCGTGATGATTTCGTCGATGCGCTCTTTCGAGATGAGCTCGGTGAGTGGGATGCCGCCAACCGAGGTGTGGTTTGGCAAAGGCACCATGGTGTCGCCGTGTCCACCGAGAACCATGCCGTGCACGTCTTCTACAGAGACGTTTAGCTCCATGGCGATGAACGACTTGTAGCGAGCGGTGTCGAGAACACCAGCCATGCCCATGACGCGCTCACGTGGGAAGCCCAACGTGTCGTAGGCGACGTGGCACATTGCGTCGAGTGGGTTTGCAACGATGATGACGCATGCGTTGGGAGAAGTTTTCTTAACCTCTTCACAAACCGAAGACATGATCTTCTTGTTGGTGGCCAAGAGGTCGTCGCGGCTCATGCCTGGCTTGCGAGGAATGCCACTTGTGATGATGACGACGTCAGAACCGGCGGTGGCTTCGTAGCCGTTGCTGCCAGTGATTTGACAATCGGAGTCCACGACTGGAGTCGCTTCCATCATGTCGAGGGCTTTGCCTTGTGGCATGCCTTCAACGATGTCGACGAGTACACAGTCGGCCAGTTCTTTGGCGACAATCCAGTGGGCACAGGTTGCGCCGACGTTGCCGGCACCGATTACGGAAATTTTTGCTCTTGGCATCTCTATGGTCCTTCGTTTCGCGTGTTGCTTTTGACCAGCGTGGCGCCGGCCGCGGAGTCGCTATGTACCGCGCAAACGCGTGCGGTATCAAGGCGATGGGGGCCCTCCTGCACGGGGGAAACGATGGATCGTGTAGGCCTGGTACGCACCCGGCGAAACTCCTTTGGGTTGCACACTCGAGACATAGCCGCAGGTTTCAAAGTGTCGTTACACTCTTGGCAATGTCAGATCATATGGATGCGTTTCGGGAGTGGGTGGGCACAATTCGAGAGGACGTTGAAACCCTCGAGGCCATTATTGATAGTGAGTCGATTGCACAGGATGCTCGGCAGTTTGCCGCTGCAGCACTTAACTACCTGGTGACTCGGATGGACTTGGTGCCCGATTGGGAAGAGTCCATCGGTGTGCTCGACGATGTGATGGTGATTCGCATTTGCGTCGAGTTCGCCAGCCAGCGCGGATTGGACGAAGGTCTCACCGATGCAAAGCACATCGTCGCAGTGGGCCGCTTGGTAAACGAGAGCCAGCGCATCGACGAATTTCTTGGTGCCGAGCTTGGTGCCGACCTCCGCAAGTACGTCGCCCGGCTCGTCGACGGCAGCGCAAGGGGCCGCGGAGTGAGCACGATTCTTGAGAATCCAGCAGAGCGAAAAAAACTCTACGAGGAAGTTGCAGGCGATCTCAAGCGCATGCCTCCAGCTCCATTTACGAATCCCGAGAGCACGACGGTGAAGTTCAAAAGCTATTTGCAGCACAAGCTATCTAAATCATAGGACTAAAACGGGCAGGGCAATCTCTGCCCCGAAGTCCAAGCATTTGAAATAGCACGGGGGATTGCCTTTCGTTTTGGAAATGTCCGCGTAGGATGCGGCCGAAGATGAGTGCCGCCCTGCAAACCGATTTTTCTGGCTGGAAGCTGTTCGCAACAGCAGTTCTGGTCGCCCTCAACGGCATATTCGTTGCCGCCGAGTTTGCTTTGGTCAAGGTGCGCAGCGCTCGCATCGACGCCCTCGCAAACAAGGGCAACAAGAAGGCCGGCATGGTGCGTCACATTCTCAGTGACCTCAACCTCTACCTATCCGCCTGCCAACTCGGAATTACTCTCGCGAGTCTCGCACTTGGTTGGTTGGCCGAGCCCGCGATCGCAACGCTCCTTGTATCGGCGGCCGAGAGTGCAGGGATCAACATTTCGAATGGGCCCGCGGTTCACATCGTCTCACTGATACTTGCGCTTAGTATCGTTACGATTCTGCACATCACGATCGGCGAGCAAGCTCCCAAGGTCTTTGCAATTCAAAAGCCCGAGCCGATGGCCTTGTTCATCGCCTATCCTCTGCACGTTTTTGCGGTCACCTTCCGGCCCTTCATCTGGTTTATCAACGTCATCTCCAATCGCCTTTTGCGCATCGTTGGAATCACTGCTGTGAACGAGCACGACCAGGGCCACGACATCGATGAACTTAGAGCGGTTCTGCGATCGGCGACCCGGTCGGGGCACATCTCGACAGGGCAGCGCGCGTTTGGCGAGAACATCCTCGGGCTCATGCGCCTCGAAGTTCGGCACATCATGTTGCCGCGCGTTGATATTGTCTTTCTCTCAACCGAGAAGACCACCGAGGAGAATCTCGAAATCGTTAAGAAAAGCGATCACACACGCTTTCCTCTGTGCGGAGCAACGCTCGAAGACGTTCGCGGTGTTGTGCATGGCAAAGACATTCTCACCGCTCTCTTAAGCAAGCAGAAAGTTGATCTCGTCGAGCTCTCGCGGCCCCTTGCAACCATTCCCGATACCCAACTGCTTTCGCGACTTATCCTCGAGCAGCAAAAAGCTCAGCAGCAATGCGCCATTGTTGTGGACGAGCACGGCACGACCGTTGGTATGGCATTTCTCGAGGACGCCCTCGAAGAGATTGTCGGCCCACTGCACGACGAATTCGACAAGAAGGTGCCGTGGGTGACGACCTCAACTGAGGGTATGATCGAGATGGCCGGAAGCATTCCACTGCCAGAAGCCGAGCATCTTCTTGGTCTCGAGTTGTCGAACGATACCGATACCGTCGGAGGCTTTGTTACCGATACGCTCGGCCGCTTGCCCGAGACCGGAGAGACCCTCGAGTTCTCGCCATACCTCATTACGGTCCTTTCCATGTCAAAGCGGCGCGTTGCCCGTGTTCGCTTCGAAATTCAAGAGCCCTCCGAGACTGAGGGAAAGTAGAACCGGCTTGTAGCGCTGCGGCGCGGGGCGTGGCGAAGGTTGCGCGATCTCCACACGGTTGCGCGGGCTCAAACGCGCTGCAGTTGGTCATCCCACTTGCTTAGAGGCCTGCCATCGAGTGCGCGCTGTAAAGTTCGGGACTTATCTGCAATACGAGCTGGCTAAATAGGGTGACAGCCGGTGCAGCCTTTGGTAACCCTCGCCGCGTATGCGTGCAACAGCCTTGGCATCCGCTCTCTTCTTGTCCTCACTCGCGTTTGGAGTTGGTACGGCAACGGCTGATGGCTTTGACGATAAGGTCAAAGCGGCGAGACCGATTCACGATGCCAAGAGCATGACGGCCTTGTTTTGGTCGCAAGGTGCAGACTGCGAGGCCAGCAAGAACGACCTCCTTCGTCGCCAATGCGAAGGCGTGCGAGGCGAGCGCAAGCGTCGCGTTGCTAGCCAGACCTACCTCGTCGATGTCGGCGCAGAAGCGTTGGACATTGTTACCGACGCTAAGAAGATGTCTGTGCAGGTAAACCTAAAGGCTTGCCTCTGGTGCGGTAGCGAAGGCCCGGTTGTTATTGGCACTGGCGAGCACAAGGTTGAAGCTGGCAAGGTGCAAGCAGCAGTTCTTGGCAGCGCATCAAAAACGTTTGAGAAGGGCGGAATGGCACAACACTGGGCGTCGCACATTGCGACGCGCATGAAGGCGCAGCTACTCGTAAAAGTCCCTGCGACCCTGCAGAACTTCAAAGCAGGTGCCCGCGACGGTTACAAAGTAGAAGTCGTCGGATACCGTCTTTACGACCCTTGCCAAGGAGATGTTGCTGCCGCTTCGCCACAATCGAGCAAGGGCCCAGTAGTTGCTTCCACCTGCAAAGACGCACCGGCGTTTACTGGTGATCCGACGGTTGCCAAGGTGCCTGAGATTGTCCATCCAGACAGGCTCAACACGGCGCAAATCACTGGCGCCATGAGCGACGTACTCAAGCAAACCCACGCGTGTTACGAGGCCTATGGCATCGAGGGCACAGCCACCTTTAAGATGATTATTGCTGGTAGCGGCAAGCTTGCAAAGGCGGAGCAACTCGGTGACTTTACAGGCACCCCTACCGGCATTTGTCTCGACAAAGCGATTCAGGCCGCCAGCTTTCCAAAGAGCAAGAAGAAGGCGACTCCTATCACCTACCCAATCGTCCTGCGCTAAGCGCGCTGGGCAGTTGCCTCTACGGCAGGAAGACGATGGGCGAGAGCCCGCCAATCCTCCACGTCTCGTCAAATTGCACGACCTGCGCTTCGCGCTGACCGTCGAGTTCGTCAAACGCAGCAACTACGCAGTCGCGTTCGTCTGCTGTCTTGTGCCGGTAGCTTCTGGAAATTTACGCGCCCAGAGTAAGGAAGGCCGCAACGTTGCTGCTCGTGTCTTCGCAACCGAATGTGAGAAGAATACCTAGGGCCGATACAACCAGGGTTGGGAGCGAATAATTGGCCATTGGACGTGATGGTGCAAGGGGGACGCCATGGGATATTGGCCCATAGCAAGTACGTATCTGTTGAGAATTTGAGGGCGAACCCACGTCGGAATCACATCGAAAGCACTCGCAGGCTCGGAATTCTGTCATCGAACAGCGTCCTATCCACAAAATGGCAGATCGGGGCACCACTGCCAGCATTGCGGCCGCTACGATGGCTTGTGCCTATGAATGCCTTAACCGCGAATGCCTTAACCGCGAATGCCTTAACTGCTCCTCTCGCAATTGCTTTGATTCTCTTTGCTGTGCCCAGCTGCACCAAGAAGGACAAGGAAAAGGACACCAAGCCCGAGCAAGCGACGCCGGTTGCGACGCCGGAGAACAAGCCCGAGTCCGTGGCCGTAGGTCTCTCGATGGATGTTGTGAAGGCAGCAACAGGGCTTGCGCAAAGCGGCTCACCGTGGGGCGAGGCAATTGCTTCGTTGGAAGCGCACTTGGGCAAGGTCACAACGATTCACGGCAGCGAGTATCGATGGGCTGCGCGCAGCACCGATAGCTGCGTATACCTCAGTGTCGAGCAGCTCGCGGGCGATGCGGGCGCTACGGTTGGTGTTGTTGATGGGCCAACGACAACCAAGGCAAGCGGTGATGTTGACGCATGGAACCGCTGCATGGATTCGCTAGGAGCGCAGACTCCTGAAGACGCGACGGCTCCGATGCCACCTTCGTCAGAGGGCCTCGTAACGGTCACCAGTCTTCTCGATGGAATCGCTCGCAGGCCCAGTGCTTGGGTCGGAGCCCGAGTGACTGTCGAGGGCTTTTACGTGAGTACCAGCACGGCTTCTGTTGGTGAGTCTGACGTGGCAACCGTGATGGTTGCCGAGGCCAAGAACAACATCAAACTTGTGATTGGCTGCAGCCTAAAGCCGGGCACCGAGGTCTCAGAGTTTTCCCGTTGGGATGCAGTGACAGTTGTTGGCACGGCTCATGGGGATTTCGGAGGCGGACTTGGTGACTGTCGAGTTGCGGCCAACGAGTAGTTCGCTAAGGCTACAAATCACCGCCGAGATGAGCGCCTAGGTAAAAAACCTAGGCCGAGTAGCTCACTGCAAGTCGACCAAAGTCATCTCGCCCATGGTCGCGTTGGAGGGAAGAACGACAATAGAGATTCGGCCACTTGGTGCTCGGGCACTTGAGACATGGGCTCGCGCCGGCGAGGTCGCGCCCATTGGGTTGCCAAAGATGATGGGAAGCTCGCCTCGCGCCCAGCTCTCGCCGTCGCGGCTCGAGAGCCAATGTGCGGTATACGCGTTCTGCTCGTAGAATGAGACGAATGCGGTGTCTTCACCGTCTACGACGATGGGGCCATCAAACCTGGTTGGGAGCCGCGGGCTTCGCGCGATTGCGTCGCGCCCTTCCACACTCACACCGTCGAGACAGAAGTGCGTAACGATACTTGAGTAGGAATTGAAGATCGTCCAGAGGCGGCCGTTTGCGTCAAAGGCGGCATCATCGGCAGGGCACGTGGTTGCAAGAGGTGTTGCGCCGGCAAGTTGCTCCTGACCGCTTACGAACGAGCCGGTGTAGCGATGCCCCCAAAACGAATGAACTCCGGCTTGCGCAGGGTTCCACTCGACGTCCGTCTGGCTAATGGTCCCCGACGGAAAATTCGTGTGGGTTTGGCGAACGCCACCAAGCGTTTGGCTGTAATCGTTAAGTCCACCACTGCGCTGCCTAGACCACGAGGCCCAGACCGTTTGGTCACCGTCGATAGCGAGCCCGAGGCCAACGTTGAAGCCAAAGGCACTACCCATGTTCTCTACGGTCGCCTCTGCCATACCAGCGCGCCACTCGTAGAGATCCACAGCGGCGCTCTCGGCACTTCCCAACGATGCAGCAACGAAGACTGTCCCATCCTCGCGAACAGCGAAGTCGAAGTTCTCGCGATCAAAGCCCACCGGGATTGTGAGCGTCTCCCGCACGATGGTCGTTGCGGCCGGAGCTCGTGTGTAGAGCTGCAGCGCAAAGCCTGAAACCGCTTCTACCTGCACGAGGATGTATGCCGTGCCATCCGATCCGTACTCGAGTTGCACGCCATCGCCTTCCACATTGGCAAGCGTTGTCGTCGCGTAGGTCACTGGACAACAGCCGGCGGTACACGCCGAGAAGCCGACAGCGCATACGCAGGTGGAGTCGATGCACTCGCCAGCTTCGCCACAACTGCTCGGGCTGTCGCACGCATCACTTGGAAGCGGAACTCCGCAAGATCGTTTTTCTTCCACACACTCGCCATCGCACTCGTGAAAGCCTGGGCTGCATGCGAACCCGCAGGACGTGCCATCGCAGGTGGCATCGGCGTTGGTCGGAACTGGGCACTGGGTGCAGGAAGGGCCACAGGCTGCAACGTCATCGAGGGCAACGCAGCTCTCACTGCAAATCCGTCCCTCGCTGCACGATTGGTCGCTTGCTGCATCGATTGCCATGGATCCGTCGGCGGCGGGCACGCTGGCGGGATCGGAACTACCACATGCGACAAGGGCAAAGGCTGCAGCTGCTTGGGCGAGAATGGACGTGTAGGGCTTTGACATAGGGCTTCTCCGGACGAGCGTATGGCCAACAGGCAATAGCGCTATATACGAGAGCATTCGGGGCCGCCGAAGTCGCGTTTTACGTTCGCCATAATCGAGATTGCCGCAGAACGGGCATCACTGGAGTGCTGGCCCGGCGTGGGCGTGGCTCTATCCACCTAAGCGGCAGCGGGCTTGTCGAGCTTGTCGGGCTTGTCGGGCTTTGCTCGCCGGCGCAGACGCGGCCAGCCGTGCCAAAAGAAGAGCGTCGCAAGCAGACAGAGATACGCAAAGATGTCACCAAAGCGGGCAAAGAAAGAGTGACCACCCTCCATGAGTTTCACTTCGGCAACCAGGCCATCAACCGGCTTTGGCGTGATCTTCGGGTCGACCGCGTAGGTCTTTGCATAGACCCGGCCGTTGGCGTCGACAAAGGCCGAGACGCCCGTGTTGACGGCGCGAACCAGGTCGGTACGCATTTCAACCGCTCGATACACAGAGAGGGCGAGGTGCTCCCAAGGCTCGGAGGTATCACCAAACCACGAGTCGTTTGTGATGTTGACCAAGAGGTGAGGCTTGTAGACGGCGAGTTTGCGACCGAAGTCCGTTAAGATATCTTCGTAGCAAATCATTGGCCCAAGACGGTACGCCTCGCCCTTGTGGGCTAGCGGGAAGGTGACGATGTTCTTGCCGCGAGAGAAGTGTGAGGCGTTCTTAGGGAGAATGTCTTCGAGTGCGGGAAAGGTTTCGAGAAGCGGAATGTACTCGCCAAACATCAGCAGGAAAATCTTGTCGAAGCGGGCCAAGAAATGGTCATCCGAGTCGAGCATCAGCGCGCTGTTATACGGCCGAGCATCTTGATCCTTGCGATCGTAGGTGAGGGCGCCAAGCATGAGAGGCGCTGAGAAACCGCGGCGAATGCGGCGGCGGTCGTTCTCTGGAAAATCGCTTAGGGCGTCTCGGGGAACTCCGTAGGGGTAGGACGACTCGGTCCACATAATGAACTCGGCGCCTTCGGCTTCGAGCTTTGCTGACATCGCTTGCAAGTCTCGAAGTTGCTCGGCGGCAAGCTCCGAGCGGTTGATGCCCTTCTCGTCGAAGGGGATGTTGCCTTGCACAACGCCGACGTTGAGCGCCACTGCTTTGTCGCGGGCTGCATCGACTTGGGACATGCGCACAAAGCCGTAGCCAAGGACCAGGGTCGTTGCCACGGCTGCTGCGATGATGCTGCGCGTACGCCGTTTGCCCGATTCGGTGATGACGTCGTAGATGGCGCCGTTGATGAGCATGAGAAAGCCACTTACGCCGAGTGGCCCTGTGATGTCGGCGATCTGAATGACCGGAACGACCCAGGCTTGGGTGATGGCCAAGTACCAGGGAAAGAGAAATGGTACGAGAAACTCAAACGTGACCATGAGAAGCGGCGCCAAAAGCACCATGGGAAGCGGTCTTCCTGCGAGTTCTTCTGAACGACGGCGAATCACGCGGAGCAGCATGAAGAAGAGCCAAAACGCTACCGCTTGATAGGCGGCAAGCAGTACAAGGCCAAGAACGGCCACCGGCATGGGCATGTGGCCGAAGCGCTCGAGCAGGCTGGTAATCCAGTAAAAGCCCCCAGCGTTTGCGACAAGCCCTGCGAGCCATCCGTAGAACAGCGCCTTGCGTCGGGTTGGTGCCCGTTCAACGGCAAAGAACACCGGCACCATCGCAAAGTAGGCAAAGGGCCAGATATCAAAGTCGGCACAGGCGAGAAACCACAGGCAGCCGCCTAAAACGGCGAGCCCCATGCTTTGCCAGTGTGCCTTTCGCTGGGTGGAATCTTGCTTCTTCTTTGTGCCCGAAGTTGTCGGGATCTTGGCCGTCGCGTTATCCGCCTCGTTCGAGTTCGAGCGCACACTTGCCTTTGTCGTGGGCTTGGATTTTGCGCCGGCTGTTTTGGTTTTCTTCGCCATGAGTAACTCGAACGATGGAGGCTAGGGGAGAACCAAGTTGAGTGCCCGCGGCACAAGGGTAAAGGTTGCCGGCAAACGCCCTGGAACCTCGCCGTCGACATCCAAAATCACGTCCTGGCCATCTGCAGACTCTGCGTAGATGGAGGTTGCCCGCCGCTCACTCACGTTGTCGAGATTAAGGTGGCTGCCCGAATATAGGTGCCGACCTTTCCACATCGATTCTAAGGTTCCCATTTCGCCAATCGCGATAACGTCAAAGCGGCCATCATCGACTTCGGCATTCGGGGCAACGTGCATGCCGCCGCCAAAATACTGCCCATTGGCGACGGCAATGGTGCTGATGTTGGTTTCCAAACTGGTCTCTTCGTCGCCATCAAAGACGACTCGCACTCGCTTACCCTTGTAGCGCATACCGACTTTTGCGGTGGCGAGCATGAAGGTGAGGCGGCCGCCAAGGCGCTTGGACGAGCTATTCACTTCTTCGTCGATTTCGCCGCTCATGCCAAAGGAGGCGATGTTGACAAACATGCGCTGCTCCGTGCCGCCGTCGCGGGTGGTGTAGTCCAGGCGGCCAAGGTCGATGGGCTTGCTCTGGTTGCGCGCCAAAACCTGCGCTGCCTTCTCGATGTCCTTTGGAATGCCGACGGTCTTTCGAAAATCTCCGCCGGTGCCAAAAGGCAGAATGCCCATGGCGGCCTCGGGGCGAATCGCCTCGCCGTTCTCAAAGAAGCCATTGGCGACTTCGTTAATGGTGCCATCTCCGCCAATTGCGACCACCACATCGACGCCGTCTTGCAGCGCCTCCCGGGTAATGCGGGTGGCATCGAGCGGCCCTTCGGTAAAGGCTTCTTCAAACGCGCCAAGGTGCCTGCGAACGAGTTGGCTAAGCTTGGGCCAGCGTTTCCCAAGACTGCCATTTTGGGATCGAGGATTGACGACCAAGAGGGTACGGGGAGGGGCCATGTGGCCGGCAGTATACGCTAGCCTGGGGGCGTGTCACACTCGATGCCCCGCCTCTGCGCGCTAACCCTCGGACTTGCGTCAGACGCACCGATCCAGGGAGCGGATGCGATGCAATCTCGGACAACACGCCGAGCAAAAGGAGCATTCTTCACGCCACCGGCGCTGGTTGCCTTTGTGGTGGAAACGGCTCTTGAGAAGCGCTTTGCCGGTGGCGAGGTGCTTTGGCACGCAGATGGCTATCCGCTCTTGCGCATCTTGGATCCATCGGCCGGCGATGGACGCTTTTTGCTCGAGGCGGCGCGATCCTTGGCTCTTCGAGGTCGCGCCGAGAATCTCGTTGTCGATGAGCGTTTAATTCGCAAGCACTGCTTGGTGGCGATTGAACGAGATCCTGCCTACGCCGAGATCACTCGCAAGGCCCTGGGCGATGCCGAGGTGCACGAGGAGGAGGCGCTGCTTTCAAACGTGGTCGCCGATGGCAGCATCGATGTGGTGCTTGGCAATCCGCCGTACTTGCGATCCATTGCCCTTGGCGATGTGGATGCCGAACTCCGAGACCAACTGCGAAACCGCTACTTCGCGACGAGCCACGGCGAGTGGGATGTCTACGCGGCCTTTCTGGAACAGGGGATTCGCTGGCTGGCGCCCGCTGGAGTACTTGGAATGGTTGTGCCCTCGAGGTGGTGGACCGCGAAGTGGGCAGGCCCACTGCGCGGGTTTCTGAGCGAGACCAAAGCACTCTCCTCACTTGTGGATTTTGGCGACGCTCAAATTTTTTCTGATGCGACGGTCTATGCCTCGGTTTGCATTGCCGGTGGGCTCACCCAAGAGAACGTCGCGATCGCACGTTTGCGAGCCGGCCAGTGGCAACTTGGGCAGGTTGCGCAAGAACATCTCTTAGGCGAGGAGCCATGGGACTTGGCGATTGGTACGGCTCGCGAGTTTGTGAAGCAGCTGCGCCGTCGCGGCACCTGCCTTGGCGAGATGGCGCGCATTGCCAAAGGCACTGGCACAAACGCCGACTCGGTCTTTCTCGTTGCATCTGCCGAGCAAGGCGTCGAACCTGAGCTTTTGCACCGAGTCTTGCGCGGGCGCGACGTGCTGGCCTTTGGCTCGCCGCCAAGCTGGCCAAGGCTGCTTGTGCCCTACGATGCTGCAGGAACGCTAATTTCGCCGGCGACTTTGGCGGCCCAGTATCCCAAAGCCCACGCCTATCTATGCGGCCACCGCACTGTGCTTGAAGCTCGTGAGCGCGGGCGCTTTGCCGGCGACGGCTTCTACTGCTTTGGGAGGCCGCAAAACTTGGCCTTTCTTCAGGCAAAGCAAACCAAAGTCGTCGTGCCGGATGTCACCCGCGACGGCCGTGCCATGCTCGACGCCGAAGGCACGATGGTGCTCGATTCTGCGTATGCAATTCGTCTTTTTGACAAGGCCCCGATCTGTCACGAGACACTGTGCGGTGTGCTTAGCTCTCGGGTGGTGCGCCTGTGGTTGCAATCGCAAGGGGTCCCCCTGCGTGGAGGTTACACCCGCATGAAGACCGCGTATCTCAGCGCTCTGCCAATGCCAGCACCAAGCAAAGCCACCAAGAGGGTTGGAGAATTGGTGCTCGAAGGTGCATCGCTTGATGAAGTGGATGAGCAAGTTCGCCGCGCCTATGGGCTCCCACGCTCGCTGTGGAACGACGGTTAGGATGCGGGTAGTCGTGAGGCCACGACGCAGGTTTTTCTAATCCTTTGCTCTCGCAGGCGTACAATGAAAAACATGGCTCGCTTACCGCAAGTAGTAATGTTTTTCGGCTGTGCTTTCGCGCTCGGGTGCGGCAGTGGGGATGACGGGCTTGTTGGGGAGGGCATCGATTCGGGGCCAGGCGGAGAGTTTGATGCGGATACTCGGCCCGATAGTGATGGCGATGGGCTCAGCGATGAGCGCGAAGGTGAACTGGGCACGGATCCGAATAATCCCGACTCGGATAACGATGGTCTTAACGACGGTGATGAAATTGCTGCTGGTACCGACCCACTAAATCCCGATAGCGACAACGACGGCATTCTCGATGGTGACGAGATTTTGCTAGGGACAGATCCAAACGTTGCAGATGAAGCCTGCGCAAACACCGCAGCCGAAGCAACGGTCGCGCGTAGGCCTGCCGATCTTGTCGTCATGATCGACACCTCGGGCAGTATGGGCGGCGAGGCCGATGCGGTGGAAGCGCGCATCAACAACGACTTGGCAACGGTTTTGGAAGCTGGCGGCGTCGACTATCGCATCATCATGGTTGCCGACTTTGGCGCGGTGGACGGGCTTGGCTCTGCATCGGACCCGGTTTTGTGCGTGGGCTCTCCACTCTCACCGCAAGACTGCACACCGCCGGTCAACGATATTAAGCCAGACAATGGAACAGACTTTTTCTTATACGACTCGCACGTCGATAGCCGCGATTCGCTAATCGTTGCACTGGCCGAGTTTGACGATCCTGCAGGCGACGATAGCTATACGGGCAGCTTTGGCGCAGGCATCGTGAGTGCAGGCAATGGCCAAATCACCGGAGGCTGGGGCACGCTTCTTCGCGACGACTCGCTAAAGTTCTTCTTGGAAATCTCCGATGACAATGCGTTTGAAACCTTGCCCGGCGCAAATTCACTTCCGCAAAGTGATGCCGCTGATCATGTGGTGACGGCGACGGCCTTTGACACGGGCATCAAAGCGCGCTGGGCTAGTGCGCGCCCAGCGGCAGCAGCGTTTGAGTACGTCTTTCACTCGATTATCGGCATTGCAGCAAATCCTGCAGGTGGGGCATGGCCCGCGACCGATGGCGTTCAAGCCGGTACGTGCGGAGCAGGGGCCGTCAATAATGGCTCGGTGTATCAGCAACTCTCGATCGCGACAGGCGGGCTTCGCTTCCCACTTTGCGACAACGGAAACTTCGATGAGATTTTCCAAGAAGTCGCCGACGGCGTGATCGAGGGCGTTGAACTTGAGTGCAGCTACGTGCCAGCGGAGCCTGCCGACGGAGGTGCGCTCGACTTCAGCCGGGTGGTTGGATACTACCGGCCTGGTGGCACTGGTGCGCCCCAGCGATTATCTCGGGTCGCAAATGCCGGGGCCTGCGTTGCCAATTCGTATTACGTCTCGGCGGGTGTCGTTACGCTTTGTCCCGCGACGTGCAGCGCAGTGACCGCTGATGACACTGCAAAACTCGACTTTCACGTGGCTTGCGAGCCTCCGATCGTCGACTAGAAAGGCCGGGCTATAGGTGGTCCACAGGATCGCCGACCGGTTCCATATGTACCGTGACATCGGCGATTCGCGGATCGTCACGATACAGCGCCTCTTCGATCTTATGAGCAATCTCGTGACTTGCTCGCAGGCTGAGGTCGCCATTTGCGTGCGCGTGCAAATCGATGATGATGGCATCTGGCGTGCCGTGGGAGCGGATTCGGTGGCAGTCCTCGACGCCCTCGACCGCAAGTACGATGGCCTCAATGCGAGCGACATCTCCCTGTGCGACGTCGACAAGGACGCTGAGGTTTTCACTGATGACGTCCCAAGCGACCTTTAAGATAACCACTGAGACCAGCAGCGCGCCCACACCATCGGCCCACGTGATACCGATATAGCTGGCGCCGTAGCTAACGAGCACCCCCAAGGTAACCAAGACATCGCTTGCGGTGTGGGCTGCATCGGCTGCAAGGTATTTGCTTTCAAGCTCTTTTGCCTTGCGCGCTTCGTAGGTCGCGACAAAGAGATTCACGACCAAGGTGCCGACGATAACGACCACTCCGAGAAGTTCTGGTTCTGGCGGCTGAGTGCCCGCAATTAGCGAGCGCACAGCATGGATCGCCAAGTTGACACCGACAGTGCCAATTGCCAAGCCAAGCGCAACCGAGCCAAGTACCTCGAATTTCCTATGACCGTACGGGTGTTTCGAATCGGGGGATTCGGCACTCTGCTTGAGCACAAAGATGCCGACGATATTGGCGCCGGCGTCGACACCCGAGTGCATGGCATCGGCTGTGATCGTGAGCGATCCGGTCATAAGACCGTAGACGGCTTTCGCAGTGGCAACTAAGACATTAAGTAGAAACTCAATGATGAGTACACGCCGTACGGCGGCATCTCTCTCTGGGCTTCCCAGAACGCTATGAGGACGCGGGGCTGTCACAGCTAGAGTCTGCCCTAATTCGCCCGGCCCTGCGCCTTCTTGGCCTTTGCTCTCGATCAATCGGCTTTGGCTTTGGACTGCTCGTCCATGGCCTCGGCGACGAACGTGGCAAGATCGCGAACGATGACGCCAGAGGGCGCATTGCTGCGCAGCATGTATGTGCAGGTTGCGCAGGCGGTGACGATGGTTCCGCCGCCTCGATGGGCGACTTCACGCATGCGACGGCGAGCCATGCTATCGGCGGTATCTGGATCGGTTTTGGGCAAGAGCCCGGCGCCTCCGCAACATTCGGCATCCGAGTGCGACCAGTCAAAGTCGCGAAGTTCGGCGATGCGCGAGAGCACAAGCCGAGGTTCTTCGATGACTCCGCTGTAGCGCGCCAAGTGACATGGGTCGTGGTAGTAGACCGGCTTCTTATTGGTGCGCTTTGGCAACTCTTGGAGTTTTGCCGTGAGGTACTCGGGCACGCTTATAATGTCGACGTCGAGATCGATTCCCTCGGCGGCGTACTGTCGTTGCACCGTAAATAGGCAGGCCGAGCAATTGGTGATGATGGTCTTAAATTTGGCCATCGAATTGGCGACACGTTCTGCGTGCCAGCGAAACATATCTGGGTAGCCAGCGGCGAGCAGGGGATATCCACCGCAAACCTGCTCGCTATCCACAACAATAACCGGCTCTCCGCCCAGCGCTCCGAATATTTCTAACGCGGCCTCAAGGTCCTGCATGCCTTTATCGACCGCATCACAGCCGGGCCAAAAGCCCACGAGGCCAGAGTCTCCGCGCTGCTCGCTTGGCACATGTTCTTTTAGTTTTGTGGCAAGCCGAGCGTCGCGAGAGCGAAAGCGCTCTGGGTATTTTTCTAACGCAGGATGACCAGCACCTTCAGCGTTGGCTTGGCTTCGCCCGGCCATGAGCACGAGTGCTGGCTCGTTATCGTGTTCGCAGTATCCGGTGCAGGCTCGGCATCCGGTGCACGCATACAGTGGTGCGGTGTTCTCGGGAGTCCAGGCCAGTTTTCCCGACCGCAGCTCGTTAAGCGTATCCATCTTGGATTGCGGCGTGTGGGTCTCGCGGCCGTCGGCGTTCGAGACCGGGCAACTGTGCCTGCACATTTTTGGACAGTACGTGCAGTTGTCGAGCTGACGAGTAACCGAGGCTTGTGAGAACACGTCTGACACACGGGAAGTCTAGCGTAGAACGACCGGGCTTCGCATCTTCGAGCTGCGCTTGTCGACGGGCGCGGAAGTCATGGATTTGGGGCATACGAGAGGCCAAAGGCCGGGAAGAGCGGTAGACCTTCTGTTTCTTCATACGACTCGTAATCATCCTCGTAGAGCCGGCCTTCGGTATTCACGCGCATGGTGACATTTTGGACGTCGAGAAACGCATTTATCGTGCCCCACGGGCGCTGCCACACCCGGTCGACGCGCAGGTCAACCTGGAAGAAGTCGGGAAGCCTCTCGGAATATTCTTCGCCGTAGACTGGAACCGTCTGGCCATTTGGGCCTTCGGCGCCACCGAGAATGGGTGTGAAGGCATTGCCGCTGGCGTAGCGCCCGCGAGCGCCAAACTGCCAGTTTCCCCACTTGGTGGAGCCGATGATCGTGAGGACATGGGGCTGATCTAGGACGTAGCGAGTCCAGCCCTGGTCCGGCTCGATGTGGCTTTTTCGCTCGGCCCTCGAGCCGGTGTACGAGAGCCAGGCAAAGCCGCGCTGCCCGATGAACTTCACCATAAGTTCGAGGCCCATGTTGCGACCCGAGCCCTCGTTGAGAAGGCTTGAGAAGGTTCCAAATTGCTTGGCCATAAACTCGCGACTCGACGCAAGCGCGCCAAGTTTCGACGTGGTCAGATTACTAAGCGCGCCTTTGGGCGCATTGGGATCGTCGATCGCAAGGTTGTGCAACAGCGAGTAGAAGCCGGTTGTGGACGCACTCCACACATTGGAGAACTTGTACTCGGCACCGAGGGCGGCTTGAATGCTGTAGCTCGACTCGAGGTCCTCGTTGCCCCAAAGGGAATCCGAGATCGATGGCGGTTGGTGAAAGCTGCCAAGTGATTCTCGAATCGTGAGTGCCTTATTTACTTCGTGGCTAATAACAATGCGAGGGTCGACAACAGTCTCGCTCGACAAGCTGTAGTTCTCGACTCGAATTCCAGGGCTTATGTTGAGTCGCCCTTCGAGAAAACGCATTTTTGCGCGAAGCCAGGCCCCTGCGTTGAAATAGGTGTTTTCCCGTTCGATTATCGTAAATTGTCCATCGGCGATTGTCGTTGATTTTACCTTAAAGTCGCCGCCGCTTAGATCGACGCCGGCACTCACCGAACCAAGCGAGAATGTTCGCAGATAGCTACTTCGGCCGCCGTAGGGATTGTTCTGGCTTAGCATTTTTTGATCGACAGACTCCATGCGAAAGTCGTCCGTCCCGATCCACGGCGCCAGCGTGAAAAGGCCCTTGTCGACCTCTTGCTCAAAGTGCAGGCCGGCCCTCGCAAACTGCGCGCCGTAGATAAACTTGCGGTCCATGCGCTCGCCATACAGCAGGCCGATTTCGTCGTCCGAGCCAAAGATGCGCGCCGACAAACGAGCTCCCCGCCACAGCCTTGTGTCATAGCGCAACTGCCCATCGTAGTAGCGAGGCGCGGTTGTGATTTCGGAGCTGGTGCCGATGGCGGGTAGAACCGCATCGATGATCGAGCGCCGAAGCCCAATCGAGACGCCGCTGTGCTCGCTCGTCGGACCATCGGCCTGGAGCGATAGGTCGACCATGCTCATCTCTGGTGTGACGCGCCACGTATCGTCGCGAGCTCCGCGGGATTCCACTGTCACCAAGCCGCCTAGCCCGCGCCCAAACTCTGCAGAGTAGCCGCCGCCCATAAGCTCGAGTGACTTGAGGGTTGTCGAAGGATAGAACGAGGCCAGTCCGCCAAAGTGATAGAGCAGCGGGACTTCGATGCCGTCTAGAAAGACATTGCTATCTCGCGGGGAATTGCCACGAAGAACAAGCCCACCCATGCCGTAGGGAACGCGTCCCACACCAGGCATCGTTTGAATCGATTTGAGAGCATCGTTTCCAGCGCCCGGCACTCGGCGAATCAGCTCGGGGCTCAGCTCGTATCGAGTTGGCTTGGTCTCGGCCACTGAGCTTGTGTCTTGCGTCTTGCCCAAGATGTGGATCACCTCGTCGGCGTCTTTTGACGTCGCGACTAGACGCAGGTCGACGTGCCTTTGCCCGCGAAGAACCGTGGTTATCAAGGTCTGGAAGGTGTCGGCAACGACTACGATGTCAGCGGTTGCATGAGAGAGCGGCAACACAAATCGGCCGTCTTCATCGGTCGTCACCTCGTCGGCCAAGTGCCCGATCGTTGCTCCAGCGACCGGGCGTCCTTCTGCATCTAGCACTTGGCCCGATACGGTTCTCGTTTGCGCCTCGCCTTGGACAACTGCGAAGAGCAGCATTGCCAGGGTTAGGAGAAGTACGCGCACGTCGAATCTCTATACCACGCTCATCTCGGTGTGATGCCTCTCAGAATTCTGATGGTTTCGGGGCTTAGAACGCCAGGCATGCATATGCTTGGGGTATGGGAATGAAAGCGCGAGTGGAGCGAGTAACAGTCGAGAACGTCAACGTCCCTGGTAGGACCACGCAAGTGGATGCCACCAAGTACGAAGAGATGCGCCGGGTGCTGCTCAAGGTACTTCCGTCGGCAAGCCCCGGGGTTACGCAATCAGAAATGTTCTCAGCGGTGGTTCCACATCTGAGTGATGCGATCTTTCCCGGCGGCAAGACCTCGGGTTGGTGGGTCAAATGCGTGCAACTGGACCTTGAAGCCAAAGGCCTGATGAACCGCGATGGTGGCAAGCCGCTGCGCTGGACGAAGAGCTAGCTAGCTAGTTCGCATCCCACTGACGCTCAGTATCGAAGATTCGTTTTCAGGCCGATGCGCTTAGGGGAATCTCCGAGGCTGCCAACCGCACTGGCAACTCGGCATTCCCCCAACCTCGCGCTGAATCATCGACCAGAATATGACTGAGCCCGCAGCCTCACCTCGGGGCCTTCTACGGCGACAGCGCAGGATGGGGAAACGCCGATTGCCTTTCGTGCGGAGGCTCTGGAAATAGACGTATCGGCCAAGTTGGTTCACGCTGATCTGATTCGTGGCCTCAGTCCAACGAGGAGCAGCGTCGGATTGCGCGGCGATCAGGTTTTGAGAGCTGCGATTCTCTATCATTCGAACCACTGGAGTTTTGAAACTCTTGCCTTCGAGCTTCGGTATCAGGCCGCGTATCGATCACCGACATGGTGAGGAGCAGCTGGATCTACAAGCAACTCCGAGATTTTCGCGCGGGCATCGAGGGTTTTATCTCGTTTCTGAAACGAGCATTTGGCTTGCGGTGCTGTCGCTTCCAAGGCCTGCGCTCTTTCAAATCGTATGTTCATGGCTCCATCGTCGCAGCGAATCGCTTGATTTTTTTCTCGGCACAAGCTGGCGTAGCAATCAGAGTTTTACGCAGAGTTGAGGTGGCTTGCTTGCCGGCGACGTTGCGTCCTCAGGGTGCTCAAATTGAGCAGTAATGGCGTTAAACGCCGCACTTAACCCCCAATGCGGAATTCTGCGAAAAGAGCGGAATGGCTCTGTCTACGATTGCACTGCGCTTCTACGAGAAAGCATCGATGTGGGATGCGAACTAGCTAGCGCAACACGCCAGGGTTGAGAAGCTTCTCCGGGTCGAGCCCGTTGCGGAGAAGGTCGAAGTACTTTTGCAGCGATGCGTTTGGCTTGCCCAAAAGGTACGCACCAGCCGACTCCGCAGCTTCGGATACCTGGCTCACCTGTGCCGAGCGCGCTTCGAGCACGCGGCCTTCGGCGTCGAGAAGCGTTACAAAGAGAACGCCACCATCGCGATCGAAACGCGATGCGTGAGCGCGGAACCCCAACCCTTGCTCGGCGCATGACGCGGCAATGGCCTCGTAGACGGGACTGAGCCTTCGCGGCGTCGCACTCACTTGCAGATTTGGCGCAGGAGGCGTTGGCGCCCCGCTCGCACCGGTTCGCCTGGCCCACCAAGCAACGGCAATCTTCTCGCTTGCTCGGCTGCCGCCAACCGCAGAGACAGCGGATGCAACTAGGTCGCGATCGCAGGCGGCAAGAGACGTTGGGCCCGCCATGGCTGCAACTAGAAGTGCTTCGGCTCCATCGCACTCTTCGCCGAGGTGCGCCTTTGCTTCGGCGGCATCATAGACTCGCATGGCGGCGGGCGATGCTTCTTCGCGCATTGCAAGACGGACTGCTGCGAGCGCTTCATCGAAGGTTGGTAGGCGGAAGGCAACCAGTAGTCGCGACTCGGGTTGCTTGTGCACGCGAAGATGAGCCGAGGTGATAATGCCGAGAGTGCCCTCGCTGCCGCAGAGGATGCGGGCAAAGTCTGGACCGCTGGCCCGGCGCGGAGCGACTCGGGTGTGAACGCTTCGCCCGTCGGAGAGCACAGCAGAGACTCCGAGAACCATGTCCTCGAGGGTGCCGTGCTGACGCGACGATTTGCCAGGCGTGCGCACAGCGAGCAGTCCGCCCAAACTCGAGCCCAAACCTTCTGGAGCGAAGGCGCCAAGGGTTAGGCCGCGCTTTTTAAGCAGCCCTTCGAGAACCACACCGGTGATGCCGGCTTGGGCGTGCACAACCATCGACTTTGGGTCGAGATGCAGGACATGGTTCATGCGGCCCATATTGAGCAAAATCTGTGGCCGCATGTCGTCTGTTGGCATCGAGCGCCCGCCCTTGCCTACAGGAATCAGCGTCGCTTTGTGCTTCTTTGCGCAAATCGCGAGTTGGGAAATCTCTGCAGCGCTCGACGGAGTTGCGTGGCAGTGCTCGCCTTCGGGGCGCACGTTCTCCGCACCGACGATGGCTTCGATTTCTGCCAAGAATGACGAGTTGGGTTGTGCGCTCATAGGACTTTCATCTCACCGTGAAGGGGCAAACCCATCTTTCCCGGATTCATAATGTTGTTCGGGTCGAAGGTATTCTTTAGTGCTCGGAAAAGCGTCATCGCTTCGCGGTGTTCACCGTGCATGGCCTGGCCCTTTAAAAGCCCAATGCCGTGGTGATGGCTAATGGTGCCGCCAACACGCGTGGTTGCCGCCATACCATCTCGCCAAATAGCATCGTACTTATTCTGAGTATCTTGCAAGCCGTCGGCGCGGCCCGCAAAGCTAAAGTAGATCGAACAGCCGTCGGCGTAGGCGTGGGAGAAGTGGGCCATAACCACCGCATGAGCGCCAATGGCCTCTTTTACACTCTCGTAAAGATCGGGGAGCCGCTCCCACGTAGAGGCAACTTCCATCGTGTCCACAAAGCCGCCTTCGCGAAACATAGGCGACATCTTGTACGAGACCGCGTATCGATGTGCGAGCCACTTGAGGCCCGGCTCTTCGCCCTCGTCGATGCCGCCCGCTCTCTCAAGCTCAGCAAAGGTGAGTTGCGATTCGACCTCGGTGCGCAGCCTTGGGCCCTCGAGCCCGACAATCATCTTGCAGCCGCTTTTGGAAACCGAATTTGCAAGGGCGCCGAAGGTTGAGTTGACAAGCTTTGGGCGGGTGAGAGCTGCGGCAGTTGCGCCGTGTTTAATGCGGGAACCAAGCTTGCGTCCAAAGCTTAGTGCCTTGTCGCCAATGCTCTCGCTTTTGCGCTGGCTTGTGCCCCGGGTGGTTTCCGCATCGCTTGCTCCCGGCAGTGCGGGCAGGGCGCCGGCACCTTTGGCGGGCCAAGGGCAAAGTCCGCTCGTTTCTAGGGCTTCTTCTGAGTGCGACTCGAAGATGGAGACATGATTGATAAAGGTATCAACTTCGTCGTAGAGCCGCACAACCGCCGGCCGCAGTCCGCGCTGCATAACCTTGCGAATCGCCCGAGTTCCCGCTTCGACATTCTCAAACTCAAAGCCTCGGAGAATCGTAATCTCCGGCGCCGGACTGATGCGCAGGCGTGCCGAAGTGATGATGCCAAGCGTTCCCTCGCTGCCAACAATGAGCTGCGTCCAATCGGGGCCGCGCCGAGCCCGCGCAAACTCATCGGTTTGAATCACTTCGCCTTTGCCGGTGACAAAGGTGAGCCCAACAACCCGGTCTTCGATTTTTCCGTACTTGGTCGAGAGTTGCCCAGCTGCGCGACACGCGAGCCAGCCGCCAACTGTCGAGCAGTAAATCGATGAAGGGAAATGTCCTAGGGTATATCCCTTGGCGCGAAGCTCTCGCTCAAAGCGCTCGCCGTTGGCTCCGGCTTGCACATCCGTCACAAGTTCTTCGCGACTAATCGACAAAATCGCATCCATGCGCTTGGTGTCGATGGTGATGCCGCCGCGAAGGGGAACTGCGCCGCCGCACACGCCCGAGCCGCCGCCGTAGGGAATGATCGCGATGCCGTGCTTGTTGGCGTAGCGCACGACCGCCGCAACTTCGCGCTCGCTCTCGGGCCAGACTACTGCGTGGGGCAGGTGCTCGATCGCGCCGCCCTGGCGCCTGCGAATTAGCAGCCGTGGCCACATATCTCGCGAATACACTTCGCGGTCGCGCTTGACCATTGAGACGCGCTTGCCACCCACGATGGAGGCCAGCGCATTGAATAGTTCTTCTCCGCCTAGCCCAGCCATATGCGAACGGTATTCCCAAGGCTTCGGAGGTGCAATTTGTGGCGGCGCGAATCGGTCCCACAGTTTCGTGATACATGTCGTTGCATGAGCGATAAAGGTCAATCCAAGTTGATTACAAACGTTGATGATATCGAGCGCGTCGCTGTGCTCGGCGCTGGCACGATGGGCCACGGCATTGCCCAAGTGGCAGCAATGGCGGGCTTTACGGTCGTCATGCGCGATTTAGAAGAGGGCTTTCTCGAAAGCGCGATGAAGAAAATCGCAGCAAATCTCGACAAGGGAGTCGCTCGCGGCAAAGTCTCTGCCGAAGATCGGGACGCCACGCTTTCGCGACTAAGCACATCTACCTCGGTTGCCACGGCCTGCGAAGGCGCGCACTTGGTCATTGAAGCGGTGCCCGAGTCGATTGATCTCAAGCGCGAGACCTTTGCTGCGGTCATCGAGACAGCGCACCCAGGAGCGGTTCTCGCAACCAACACCAGCTCGCTTTCGATTGCGCAAATCGCCGAGAGCATTCCATCGCCGGAGCGAGTCGTTGGTATGCACTTCTTTAACCCGGTTCACATCATGAAGCTTGTCGAGGTTGTGAAACACGAGGGCAGCTCGGAAGCGGTTGTGCAATGCGCTCGCGATATTGCGGCGAAGCTCGGCAAGACCGGCATCACTGTGAAAGATACGCCCGGCTTTGCATCATCGCGCTTGGGCCTTGTTATCGGTCTCGAAGCAATGCGCATGTTCGAGCAGGGCGTCGCCTCGGCTGAAGACATCGATACTGCCATGAAGCTCGGTTACGGGCATCCGATGGGCCCGCTCGAGCTAACCGACCTTGTCGGCCTAGACGTTCGACTCTCGATCGCCAACTACCTCACCGAGACCGTCAGCGCCGGCTTCACCCCGCCACAAGTTCTTAAGGACTTGGTTGCGGCTGGCAAGCTCGGCAAGAAAAGCGGCGAGGGTTTCTACGTTTGGAAAGACGGCAAGCGCCAGTCGTAGCAAGCCTGCTTAGCTGTTTGGGCGGTCTTTGCGAGACTGCCTATTGATGCTCTTGCAGCCACGTGACCTGCGAGAGCATTTCGGTACAGCAAACTTCACAACATCGGCTGGTGGCACTGCAACGCCATCTTGGCGCACTTCGAAATGAAGATGTGGACCAGTAACACGGCCGCTCGAGCCCACGTCGCCAAGCACCTTGCCAGCTTCCACACTCTGGCCTTTGCGAACCTTAAATCGCTGAAGGTGCGCGTAACGGGTGCGCAGGCCGCCGCCGTGATCGATAACCACGAGGCGACCGTAGCCGCCGGTGACTTGTGCCTTAACAACGACTCCGGGGCCGGCTGCATGAACATGGGCTCCACGCTGGGCAATAAAGTCCAATCCCTTGTGCATGCGCTGACGCTTGCGTTGTCGGCGACGGCGCTTGTTGCGAACTGGGTCGGCGCGCAGGCCAAACTCGGAACTGAGCTTTCCGGGGACCGGTGCAAACGTTAGGGTTGCTGGCAGAGTTTCGGAAGCCACTTCGGTCTCGGAAGCCCGTTCGATCTCGGAAGCCAGTTCGGTCTCGGAAGCCAGTTCGATCTTGGAAGCCACTTCGGTCTCGGGAAAGCCCTTGCTACCCACTTGAGGCTCGGAATCCACATCGGTGGTGGGATTGGCACTCGCCTCGGCCATGGCCCAAGACAGTGAAAGACAACAAACTAGGATGCTACAAAACGATCTCATAGGGCCGTGGCGCGGGATGGTGCGGGAATCTCCTCGCTTGATCAAGGGATTTTCGGTAGTCACCCAGCACGCTCTATGTCGCTTAAAGCCAAGCTTGCCATCGCCTTGCTTCTTCTCTCCGCACTCGCGCTTGTGCTTGGGGCGCTGGTCTTGCCGTGGTGGACTGGGGCCATCGAAGGTGGCAGTTTTACAATCGATCTGCGCCACATGACGATGTGCTTACATAATCACTGTGGCTCGCCCAAAGCATTATCTGCGGCAGATGCCTCTGCAACTCCGTGGGCCAAGGTTGGCATTGCCACGATGGCAGCAAGTCTCATGGCAGCTCTGCTCTCGACCGGCGTCGCCATGCGACTGATGCTGGGCAAACCGACCAAGACCCTTCCTTGGCTCGCCGGAATTGTCGCGCTCTTTGCAGGGTTGCTTGGCATCATCTTTGTCTGGGCCCATCCCGATTTTGGCGATTGGACACCAAGCTATGGAATGGCTTCGACCTTTGCCGGTGCACTTGGGGCGGCGGCGGTATCGATCGTCGGCGGCATGATCATCAAACCCAAGTCGTAGGGGGCACTGCTGGCGGGGCGTCAAATCTGGCGTCGCTCCCGCTGCCACTGCCACCACTCGCCACCGCAAAGGTGCGAAATTACGTTAGCCGATCCATCTCCTCGGGTTGGCACCCGGGCTGCAATATGTCCGAGCATGCCTTTCAACAGCTCAGTACTCGACGAGATTATCTACGCCCGCGTTCTCATTACTCTGCAGCGTATGCAGCTCGATGAGCAAGACAGCAAGCTGCGAAATCACCTTAGCGATCTTGTGGGCATGGACCCAGATGGCACGCGGCAGTGCCAAGACTCGCTAAAGCGCGCATGGATTCGCGCCTCGGAAACTCTTAGCCAAGAAGGATCGTTTGAGCAAGGGCTCAAGATGGTCGCTTAGGTATAGTTCTTACTCAAGGCGCTCGCCGAGAGCGCTTTCAATTTCAGCCACCAGAACGCTGCTCTCACGCACGCCTTCAAAGCGCTTGGTGCCAACAAAAAAGGTTGGCAGTGCGCGAAGGCCAATCTCCGCAGCAAGGCCCTCGTCGTTTGCGATGGTCTCGTCGGGAAGCTCGCTATCGATGCACGCCCGGTAGGCCTCTAGAGGCACACCAACCTTGACCGCAATGTCCTCGCAGTCGCTTGCGCTCAGTGCATTTGCGGTGAAAAGTTCATCGGCCATCTCCTCGGATTTGCCCGATGCTTCTGCACAGCAATACGCACGGGCTGCAGCTCTCGCGTGGGCATGTCGCTCCAGCGGCACGTGTTTGCGTACGATGTCCACTTGATCTTCAAAGCCGCGCAGTGCTTGTGCAAGCTCCTTGTGCAAGGCGCGACATGCGGGGCATTCAAAATCGACAAACTCAGTGATGGTGAGGCGCTCCTCACTTACAACATCGAGGGTAGCAACCGGGGCGTTGGACGCGTCGCTTGGAGCGGTTGCGTGGACAAGCATGTAGAGCGCGCCGGCGGCAAGCATGGGCAGAAGTACGCCTTCAAGTCTCTTTGCTCTTGCATCGGGTTGCGGGCGCAGGAGAAGCGCACCGCATGCGATTGCCGATACATCGACGATGATGCAGTAGCGACAGAATGCGCCGACCAGCCAAGCTTGCGCTGCCATAAAGAACAGCGCTCCAAGTGCGCCGGCTGTTGCAACCAGCCTCTGTACGCGAACTGGCGCTGGCATCACGCGCAGCGCGATGAGGAGGCCAAAGAACATCAGGCCGAGCGCCGGTGTGGGAATGCCGGCGAAGCTGGCGAACGCCGAGTTTCTTACTTCATCGCACCCGCCGCTTAGCCCGCATATCGAGGGCGCGTCGGAAGCGTATTCTCCCATGAGGATTGCGCTTGCTCCCAAGCCCAACCCAAGCGTCGCGAGTTGTATCCATGACCAAAGTCGTTGCATGGAAGGGGGACCAAAGTTGGGCGCGCGATATTCCGCAGTGTTCCGTCAACACTATAAAATCGGTTGGCTCGGAGAGTTGCACAGCCTGTCTAGCGACAACGGTAGCGAGGGCGAGGGCGAGGGCGAGGGCGACGGCGACGGCGATATTGTCTTACGATTTCTTCCATAGACATCACTGCTTGCTGGTACCGTCGATAGGTCGCCACGCAGCCACCAATCGAGCACAGGCAAAAATGAACTTTCTATTTCCTCATCTTCGCTTAGGTTGCACGTCCGTGCTGGCAGTCGCTCTCTCGGCCGGTTGCGCACAAGCGATCATGGGCGATTCGGATGACATCGTTGGCGATCCAGACGCAACGTCGCGCTTTGATAGCGGGCCTACGTTCGATGCGCGAGGGCCAGCGGATGCCAGCATTGATGCCGCTCCGCAATCGGTTACCACGACACTGCAAGCTGGCGACGAGAACACAGTACTTGCGGCCAATTCCATCTCGTGCAGCCAAACTGGCCAACATCGCGACAATCGCTATATGCGAACGTACCCTCTCGCCGAGGCGGGCATTACAACCGACTTTGCCGTTACGAGTGTGGACGTGGGAATCGAAACTGCCGAAAGCACCGGCGCGACGCAGCTCATCGACGTTCGGATTCACACGCTCGCTGGAGCGTTTGTGCTGGCGAACCTCACGCAAATTGCTAGCGAGACCGTTGCCGTGCCGCCGCAGACTGGAAGTATTCTGAATGTTCCAATCGTGGGCGTCGTACCAGCCGGATCCACCCTGGTCGTCGAAGTGCACACGCCCGACGGCGTTGGTCCCGGCAACTCGTTTTTTATTGGCAGCAATCGGGCAGGCGAGGATTCCCCCAGCTACTTGGTTGCCGATGATTGTGCAAACCCCGAACCCACCGCAGCGGGTGCATTGGGGGTTCCCGGGCTTATCATGTCGATCGTCCTCAACGTGACCGGCGACCACACATCATCGTGACGCGCTAAGAACTCTGCCCAGCCGATACCTCGTTTAAGTGGTCGCAAAGAAAACCGCCATCGCGAGCCTGGGCGTCGAGCGCCCGCTGTAACGCACGCAACGAGATCATGCGATCTGCCGCAAGCGTACCTCCAAGTTCAAAACTCTCTTCTCGAAGCACCGAGTAGCGCCGGGCAACCCAGGCCTCGTACGGGTGCACATCACCGGCCGCTTGCGACCGCAGTCGAACGCCGATGCTACAGCTGCGATTTGGTGCCCGCTGCATCCAAGCGATGGTTCCCATTACTAAGGCTCGTGTCGTTTCTAGTTCGAGAACGATTGTGACGGTTGTTCCGACAGCGAGTGCTCCGCCGTGATTCGCATCGATGTGCACTCCGAGTCCGTGGCTTGCAACGCTAAAGGCGTTGGCCTGTACCGTCTCTGCATCGCCTGCGTATCGCACGGAGCAAGGTACGTTGGCTGGCACTCTTGGCTGCTTTCGAAGTTCACGTCCCATGTCGATCCTCCTGAGTTGTTCGGATGCAATCCTCGCAGGAGTTTCACTAGGAATCGAGAACAGAAGCGAGCGGGGGCTGCCTTACAGTTTGAGCAACGCTAGAATCACACCTGAGCGCACGTAGAACTACGTGTACCGTGAAGAAGGCAATTGAGAATAAGTCTTATCGAAGTATGTAGGACTGCAATGCACAGCAGTTTTGGCACTGAGTTATCAAGAAGCGTGCATGAGACACTGCAAAGGGGCAGGGGGCACAGCCTCCGATGCGGAGACGAGGCCCCCGATTGTGCCGGTGCGTCGCGTTATTGCTTAAGCCATTTCAGGAGGTTATCGGTGGCGTAGGCTTTGCAACGGTAGTAGTGATGCGCTCGAATCGTTTGGGGAGTCCGTACGAGAATCTTCCGTACGAGCGCTCGCCGTACGAGAATTCGGGCGTGGCGCTCGGTCAGTCGCCGCCTAGCATGCCGCCGCCTCGCATGCCGCCGCCTCGCATGCCGCCACCTAGCATGCCGCCCAGCATGCCGCCCAGCATGCCGCTCCCCAATGCGGTTGTGCCCAGTTCGAGATCCAAGCGCGTCACGCAACTTACCAATCGCAAAAAGTCTTCGGTGCCAGGCTGGCTCGGCTATGTTGTTCTGCTACTTGCAATGTCTGGCGTCGGCTACGTAGCTCTAGGGAAAATTCGCAGTGCCCAGAGCGAGGCTGGTGAGCTTCGCGAACAATTGCTAGTGGCCAATACCCGCGCGGCGAGTGCCGACCAAGAGGCGATGGCAGCGGTTGCAGGGCTTGTTCGCAGCGAGCAGCAACTGGCGCAAAGCAGCGCTAGCTTGGCTGCCGCGGAGAAGGCTGCCGCAGCCAAGGCCCAAGCGGCCGACGAACTCGAAAGCAAGCTTGAAGCGCTTCTCGAAGACGGCCAAGGCCAAGTGCTTAAAGGTGCCGATGGTAGTTTGACCCTACAGTTGGTCGATAAGGTGCTTTTCACCTCGGGCGAAGCAGAGTTAACAAAACGCGGGCAACGTGTGATGACGCGCGTTGGAGTTGCGCTTAGAGAGATGGAAGACAAACAGGTCTGGGTGCAAGGCCATACCGACAACGTGCCCATTCAGAAAGACAATCCGCTCTTTCAAAGCAACTGGGAATTGTCAGCCATGCGTGCTCTCACTGTGGTTCACTTTCTTGAAGACACCTCTGGGGTCGATCCGCGCCGGCTTGCCGCCGCCGCCTTTGGAAGCCATCGGCCTGTCTCGCGCCGCAAGAAAGCAAAGAATCGGCGCATCGAGATTGTTCTCTTCCCGCGTGACGTCAAGCTCGCTCGCTAGTGATGGCTTCGAGTCGCGCCAAGGAGCGTTCAAAAGGCCTCGGTAAATCTCGGACATTTGTGTCGGTTATTCGTCGCCTTGTCACGTTTCGTGGCTGCAAGTGTCTGTATTTGCGATGGGTCGGAGTTGGCAACAGTGTTGCTTTACCAGGCAGCATGCGTCTCCTCGTGGTTCTTCCCATCGCCTTCCTGCTCGCTTTCACAGCAATCGCCGACGCCCAGCCAGGCATGACACCACCCGGCCAAACGGTGCCATATCAAGGGCCACGCTACGAGCCGATGCCGGAGCTGCAGTACGGCCAGCCAACGACAAAACGAACCGTCAGCTATGGCACCCACGTCTTTCTTGCCGACCTTGCCAGTTGGGCGGTCATTAGTGCCGCCGCCTCCAAAGATGGTGACATCGCAGGAGTTGGAGTGGCCGGGCTCTTTCTCGGCGGGCCCATTGTGCACTTAGTTCACGGCAACAATTCGGGCGCGGTCTACAGCCTACTCGCCCGCACGGCGCTTCCCTTTGGTGGAGCGCTGCTCTTCTCGTCGGGCTGTGACGACGGCTACGACTGCATGGGGGGAGTGATCGTCGGCAGCATGCTTGGCTATGCAGGTGCTCTTGCGCTCGACTGGTTCTACTTGGCCAAGAAGACCGAGGTTGTCGCAATGCCTACCGGATGGGCAAGTCTTCGGCCATCGATTGGCATGACAGCCGATGGCGCCCAGGCTGGCCTGGGCATGTCGTTCTAAGTGCAGCGAGCTGCAACGACAACCGTCTACGCCTTAAGACCGTGCTTCGCGAGCCAGGCAGCACGCTCTGTGGGCAACGGTGCTTTGAGCGAAAGCGGCTCGCCCGTTACTGGGTGAACTAGGTGAAGTTCTGAACCGTGCAGAAAGTGCCCATCGAGGCCTTCTTGCTCGCTGCCGTCGTAGAGAACGTCACCTGCAATGGGGCTGCCGCAGTGCGAGAGATGCGCGCGTACTTGGTGCATGCGGCCCGTATGTGCCTGGCAGGACAGCAGGGTAAACGTATCTGTTCGACCCAGTTCTTCCCAGGTCGTGTACGCTTCAAGGCCTGCGTAGTCGATGCGGACGCGCTTGCCGTCTTGCAAGATTTCGGATTCGCACTCGGAGCCAATCGGAAGCCCCTCGACAACCGCAAGATACGTCTTTTGAATGTTGCCGCCGGCAAAGGCATCGCGAAGTGCATTCCACGCTTCGGTGGTTCGCGCGGCGATAAGCAGCCCCGAAGTATCCGCATCAAGTCTGTGTGCAAAGCCGGCTTCGCGAGGATCGTTGCCAATCTGCGCGCACTCTGGATACTTGCTAACGACGAAGTTTGCCAAGGTGCCGGTTTCCCCAGCCAGGAGTGGGTAGGTAGGCATGCCCGGAGGCTTGACGAATGCAACCAAGTGCTCGTCCTCGTAGACGATTTCCAGTGGGCCTTCTACCGCAACCGCGCGCAGCTCTTCGTCGGAAATCGGAGGCCTATCAAGAGCAATGCGTTGGCCTGGGCGCACAAGGTGCCCCTTCTTTACTTTCTTGCCATCGACGCGAACGAGGCGCTCTGCAAAGAGTTGGGCGAGACGCTTGCGGCTGGCACTGGGAAATTGTGTCCCGACAAGCTTATCGACGCGCCCCGAAGAGTCGGCGTCGAAAACGAGAGGGTTCGGAGAAGTTCTTAGTTCGGAGTCACTCATGATTGCCATGCACTGCGTAGGGGAAGGGCTAAAACCTTGGTACCAGCGGCGAAGTGGGTTGTATCGGCATCGAGCTCTACAAGGCAATCCGCGGAGACCATGGACCGCAACATGCCCGAGCCTTGTTTGTGAAGCATGGTCGCGACAGGCCCGGATTCGCTCGGCGTGAGCTTGGCTCGCAGGAAGTTGGTTCGCCCCGGGCCTTTTTCGATGTCCTCGGCCAGGGTGACCGTGATTCGGGGGCTTTGGGCGGGCGCCGAACCAAGAAGGGCCCGCAGGGCAGGGCGTACAAAGAGTTCGAAGCTCACGAGAGACGAAGCCGGGTTCCCCGGAAGGCCAAAGACCAATTGCTTTCGGTCGCTTCCCGGAATGCTCCGCGTCCCAAAGGCCAGCGGCTTGCCGGGCTTGACGGCCACCTTCCAAAAGCCCATCGACACGCCAATGCTCTCGTACGCCTCTTTAACGTAGTCAAAGTCGCCAACCGAGACGCCGCCCGAGGTGAGAAGGACATCGTAGTCGGAGAGCGAGCGCAGGGCTCGAACCGTGGCCTCCAACGTATCGGGAACGATGCCGGCGTCGATGGCAATGCCGCCAGCTTGCTGCACTTGCGCGGCAAGGGTTGTCGAGTTGCTGCTGATGATCTGCGCGCTCGTTGGCTCTGCACCAAGCGGCACGAGCTCGTCGCCGGTGGAGAGAATCGCCACTCGAGGTTTTTTGCAGACGGGAATCTGGGCGATGCCTTGGGCGGCCAAGATCGCCAACTCGCCCGGCCCCAAGAGACTGCCCGCCGGTAGTAGCTCGCTATCGGCGCTCACGTCTTCGCCGGCTCGTCGAATGTGCCGTCCAAATTGCGCGGCTTCGGCGAAGGTCGCGACCGAAGACGAACTCTCATCGACATTCTCTCGCATCACGACCGAATCGGCTCCGCGGGGAACCGGCGCGCCAGTCATGATCTTCATGCAGGTGCCCACAGCCAACTCCGCATCGGGAGATACGCCCGCTGCCATCACACCAGAGATTGGCAGGGTACCAGGCAATTCTGCGGCGCGAACGGCGTAGCCATCCATTGCCGAGTTGTCCCATGGAGGCAGTGCAAAGCGCGCTTGTTGCGCTTGCTGAAGCACGCGCCCCAGTGCTGCCAAGAGCGGGGCTTGCTCCGCCTCCATCGGCGTTATCTGGGCGAGGATTCGGCCTAGGGCTTCGTCGGGGGTAAGCATGTCTGCGTCTTACCATGGCGCGATTGGCAATCTAAGGTTTTCTCTTATGTAATGCCGTAGCGCTTGAGCTTGTCGTAGAGCGTGCGGAGCCCAATTCCCAAGTCGGCGGCGGCCTCCTTGCGGCTACCGTCGGACCGGGTGAGGGCCTGCTCGATGGCACGGCGCTCAAGGTCTTGTAGCGTCTCCGGGGCACCCGACTCGGCGAGCCCAGGCGTCACCTCAATCTGTAGCTCTGCCGCACCAATGTTGGCGCCGTCAGAGAGAATTGCGGCGCGCTCTAAAACGTTGCGCAACTCGCGAACATTGCCTCTCCATGGAGCTTGGCGAAGTACCTCGATAGCGCCAGAGGTGAGCGTTAGTTTGGGCTGTTTAAGCTCTACACGAATTCGTTCGAGCAGCGCTTGGGCGAGGTGCGGGATGTCGCCTGGCCGTTCGCGAAGCGGCGGGAGGGAAACGGGAAAGACGGCAATGCGGTGATACAGATCTTCCCGAAACGCGCCTTCATCAATCATCGTGCGAAGGTCTCGATTGGTGGCTGCAATCCAGCGAACGTCAACCTCAATGGGACGAGTGCCTCCGACCCTCTCAAAGACTCGCTCTTGGATCACGCGCAAAAGCTTGGCCTGGAGTTCGAGTTTCATCTCGCCAATCTCATCGAGGAAGAACGAGCCACCGTGCGCCAATTCGATGCGGCCGCGCTTGCGCGCATTCGCGCCCGTAAAGGCCCCTTTCTCGTGGCCAAAGAGTTCGCTCTCAAGAAGGTTCTCCGACAAGGTCGCGCAGTTGACGACAACAAAGGGGCCAGCGGCTCGCGGGCTCTGATCGTGAACCGCGCGCGCGGCGACTTCTTTGCCGGTGCCGCTCTCGCCAACAAGAAGCACGTTGGCTTCGGTTTTGGCGACTTTGCCAAGCGCGTCGACAGCGGCGCTCATTGCAGGATCGCCATAACTTAGTGTGGGCTGCTGGCTGTCGCGCTGCGACGTCTCCACAAGAGCCTTTAGCGAGCGTCTCTCAAGTGCGCGCTCAGCGAGAAGGCGAATCTCCGCGGGCCCGCTCACCGGCTTTTGCACGAAGTCGAAGGCACCTTCGCGCATCGCTTCCACCGCGCTTGCAACATTGCCGTGGGCGGTCAACACAACAATCTCGATCTCTGGTTGCTCCGCTCGCAGGGTTTGCAGCAATTGCATTCCATCCATGCGCGGCATTCGCAAATCGGTAATCACAAGGTCAAAACTCGAAGTTCGCGCAACCAGAAGAGCAGCCTCACCGTCTTCCGCTTGCACGACCGTGTGTCCCTTGCGCTCGAGGGTTTCCGCAATAAACGTTCGAACCCCTTCTTCATCATCAACAACTAGAATTCGTCCCATTACTTTGTCTCCGGAATTTCGATGCGAAATTGTGCGCCGCCTGCCTTGGTATTACTCGCAGTAACGCTCCCGCCGTGAAGCTCTACGATTCGTCGAACGACCGCCAGTCCGAGCCCAGTGCCACGGACCTTGGTTGTGTGAAACGGGGCGAACATGGTTTCAAGCTGGTCCTCAGGAATGCCTTTGCCGCTATCGGTAACGGTAAAGACCAGCCGATCCGCGTCGCGACCGACGCGTGCGTGAACGGGGCCTTCGCTCGATGCCTGCAGCCCATTGCTAAACAGATTGACCAGAGCTTGTTGCATGCGGTCGCCGTCGAACTTGAAAAATTCGGGCGCATCATCAGTGTCGAGAACAATGCGATCTGAGTTTACATCCAGCGCAGCTCGCCTCAGAACCTCGGCAGGAGCGACCTTTGCGCGATGGATTTCTCCAGTCCGCACAAAATCTAAAAGATCGGTTGTGAGCTTCTCAAGTCTCACAGCTTCGTTCACAACGCGATTGGCCTTTGCCTCGTCGTCGCTATTGTCCTCGAGGCTTTCGGCGAGCAGTTGTGCGTGACCCTTAAGCGATGCAAGAGGATTGCGAATCTCGTGTGCCAGCACTGCTGACATTTCACCAAGGGTCGCGAGATGGCGCTCTCGTGCGCGAGCCAATTCGCCTTGCTCTTGTCGTCGCATCCACAGAAACCCAAACCACGAGCCAATGAGAAGACCCAAGGCGACGCAGCCGTTGATGACAAGGGAGGTGCGGACCTTGGTGACTAAATCGTTTGCAGGGCCCGGATCAAATTCAAGGACGAGAGATGGACCTTGGTGGCCATCTGGTGGTCCTTCTCGAGGCGGCCCATCTCGAGGCGGCCCATCGCCGTGGTTTGGCCCGCGGGGTCGGTGCTCGCGTGGTGGCGGCAGTCGCGAGACCATGCGAACTCGGTCGCCGACGTTTGCAAAGGCTGGCGCTCCTGGTTGAGCGCGCCAGTGTTTCTCTGTCTCGGTACTGGGAGTTCCGGCTTGCAGCACGTCGCGATTGCCGGCGCTCAGGCGAATGTAGTGTAGCCCCGACGAGGCCAGTGCTTCCTGAATCTCCACAAGCTGTTCGGTTGTTGGGCGCCCGCGAATTGCTCGCAGTCGGCCCGTAACCGCTTCGGTTATCGCCTGGCCGTGGCCACGCGCGACGATGTTGGAAGCGTCGCGGATTCCGGTGTAGGCAAACCAGGTAGGCAAGACAAGTGCACAGGCCATCACGAGAGAAGCGAGAAGCACTCCCCACCGCGACCAACGCAGCACCCGCGAACTGTCTAAGACCATGGCGCTATCCTATCGAACACGTTGCCTGGCCAGAGTGTGTGTGGTTGTAAGCGAATTCATAGAATCTCCCCGATTCGGCTTAGTCCATAGCACTGACCATGCCATTGACCATTCGCCGAGAGCATTGCCCATCGGCTGCATCGCACCGCGGTATTGCTTCTACTTGAGTGCGGATTCCGCATTTGCCGTGCGGATACCGCATCCCCATCTTGCACGAGCGTCGCGATGCCCCCCAAAACTTGGTGTTCCTGCCAGGCACGCGGCTTGCTTTACGCGATGTGCACGTGTCTTGGAATTCGATAACTATGGCTAAGAAAAATACGCAGCTGGATAGACTGAAACGCACGCTGCAGATCGCGGCTCTTGGGCTTGTGGCAGCTGGCACCGGCTGCAGTGGCACCAATGCAACCCCCGTTGTGGACGCGTCGCAAGAGGTGCCCGAAGGGTGGGGCGAAGAGAGCCACAGCGCCAACGCCGAGCCGGCCTACGATCGGTTCTTTGACGATGACGTGATTGCCGAGATGAGGGTGCATCGATTTGATCTGATTCTCGAGCAGGGCACCTACGACGAGTCGATGAGCGATCTAACCAACCTCCTCGGGACGTGCGGCGGCGGTGGTGGTCCCGGCGGTGGCGGTCCTGGCGGTGGTGGTCCCGGCAGCGGCGGTGCTGATGATGGCTCGGATCCGCTTTGGGTCCCAATCACCGTGCGTCACGATGGCCTCGAATGGACGCACGTCGGCATGCGCTACAAAGGCAACTCCTCGCTGCAAGGCGCCTGGTCGAGTTGCATCAAGAAGCTTTCGTTTCGTCTCGACTTTGATCAATTCGAGCAAGAGTTTCCCGAGATCCTCGACCAGCGCTTCTTCGGCTTTAAGAAGATGACCTTTAGCAACGGCTACAAGGACTCAAGCTTGATTCGAGATAAACTCGGAGCCGACATCTTTCGCCGCGCAGGCATTCCTGCGGCCCGCGGCGCCTTTGCTGCCATCTACGCGACAATTGGCGACGCTGCGCCGGTCTACTTTGGCTTGTACGCAATGGTAGAAGATCCATCGAATCGGCTCTTGGATTCCCAGTTTGAAGACGACGGTGGAAACCTCTACAAACCCGAGTCCGCATGGGGCTCTAATGCCAGTGCGGCGGTTCTAGCGACCGAATTTGAGAAAAAGACCAATGAGGACGAAGAGGACTGGAGCGACATTACTGCCGCCTTGGAGGCGCTTCACGATGACTCGCGGCAAAGCGATCCGGCAGCGTGGCGGGCGAGCCTTGAAGAGCGTCTCAACGTGCCGGGCTTTGTCCGATGGTTGGCGGTCAACCAAGCCATGGTCAATTGGGATACCTACGGCTGCATGGCGCACAACTACTACGTCTACGCCGATCCTTCCGACCCAACCGCTGCTGCGCCCAATGGCCGGCTCACATGGTTTCCCTGGGATCTCAACGAATCTCTCTTGGCCGCGGGCCGCTGCAATACTTCCGACGCGGCTGGGCTCATTCCCGACTCAAGTGACATTGGCAGCCAGTGGCCACTCATTCGCTACATCTTGGATGACGCGGAATACGCCGCGCTCTACCGTGAAGAACTCGCTCGGGCAATCGCGGTTGGCGGAGGCATGGACATCGAATGGCTTGAAGAGCGAATTGCTGGCTACCATGCTCTCATCGCTCCCTACGTAGTTGGCCCACAAGCCGAAGAGCTTTCGGGCTACTCGTTCCTCAACAATCCGCAAGACTTCATTGGATCGTCGGAGGCTCTGCAATCGTTTGCAGAAGGACGCGCCGAGCTTGTCGGCGAAGTTCTAAGCTTTTGACCTTTTTGGGGGACTATCGGCAGCTCGCAAGGTCGCGTTAAAAAGCGTCTTGGGCCAAAACACCATCCGAGTAGGAGTCGTCCAAAGGCCCTGGCCTTGCTAGGGTTCGCGCGTGTTGCGACTCGACAAACTTTCTCTACGACATGGGCATCAGATCTTGCTGGTCGATGCTTCGATGGCGGCATTTGCTGGGCAAAAGATTGGCCTCGTCGGCCCGAATGGCTCTGGCAAATCAAGCATCTTTCGCGTTGTGGTTGGCGAAGAGCAGCCCGATGGCGGTTCGGTGGTCGTCGACAATGGCATCGTCGTGGGCTACTTCAGCCAGGATGTCGGCGAGATGGCCGGGCGCTCGGCCGTGAAAGAGGCCATGGCAGGAGCCGGCGAAGTTGCCACCGTGGGTGAGGAGTTGGCCGAGCTCGAAGCCGCCATGTCGGATCCTGAGCGCTTCGATGAATTGGAGGAGTTGGTCGATCGCTTTGGAGTTGTGCAAGCGCGCTTCGATGCCCTGGATGGCTATTCTCTGGAGGCGCGCGCACGGGAAATCTTGGCGGGGCTTAGCTTTCGCCCCGAGCAAATGGATGCCGAAGTTGGAACGCTTAGCGGCGGCTGGAAAATGCGCGTGGCACTTGCCCGAATTCTTCTGATGAAGCCGGATTTGCTGCTGCTCGACGAACCGACAAATCACTTGGACCTCGAGTCGATTATCTGGTTGGAAAGCTTTCTTCAGAACTTTGCTGGTGCGCTTATTGTGACAAGTCACGATCGCTCGTTTCTCAATCGGCTGGTGACTCATATCGTCGAAATTAACGGCGGCGAACTCACCTCGTTCACAGGCGACTTCGAATTTTACGAGCGACAACGAGACCTCTTTGACAAGCAGGCCGATGCGCAGTTTGCTCGGCAGCAAGCCATGCTCGCAAAGGAGAAGGCCTTTATCGAGCGCTTTAAGGCCAGGGCAAGCCACGCAGCCCAGGTGCAAAGCCGTGAGAAGAAGCTCGATAAGATTGATCTCGTCGAACCACCAAGGCGTGCCAAGGCGCTAGAATTTCAATTCGACACTCCGCCGCGCTCTGGCGATGACGTGGCAAAACTCGAATCTGTCGACAAGGCCTACGGCGACCTCGAGATTTACAAAGACTTTGACATCCTGCTAAGGCGTGGCGAGCGCTGGTGCGTCATGGGCGTTAACGGTGCAGGCAAGTCGACGCTGCTCAAACTCATTGCTGGATCGACAAAGGCCGATTCGGGGAACGTCGTGATCGGGCCAAGCGTCAAACTTGGGTACTTTGCACAGCATGCGATGGAAATGCTCGATCCGAGCCTAACCGTCTTTGAAACCTTGGAACATGCATTTCCCAGGGCAAGCCAGGGAAGCCTGCGCTCGTTGGCCGGTGCCTTTGGTTTTTCTGGCGACAGCGTCGAGAAGCCTTGTTCCGTGCTCTCGGGCGGCGAGAAGGCAAGGCTGGTTCTCGCTCGCATGCTCTACAATCCGCCAAACTTCTTGGTGCTCGATGAGCCGACCAACCATCTCGATATGGCCACAAAGGAGATGTTGGTAAAATCCCTGGAGACCTTCGAAGGCACGATGCTCTTTGTTTCTCACGATCGGCAGTTTCTCGCTGCGCTCTCCAATCGCGTGCTCGAAGTCGAAAACGGGCAGGTGCGGCGCTACGAAGGTGGCTATCTTGAGTACGTCGAGCAGGTTGGCTACGAAGCGCCTGGCGTTGGCTAGTACTGGCCTAACTGCTTAGGGCAAAGCCCTCGTTGGCGCGGTTGTGCCCGAGCGCAGTACTGTTTAGGCTGCGCTTGTGAACTCGCGAGATTGTGGTGTTCACAGAAAGCAAAACCTATGAACCTCAAATATCTGATTCTCACAAGCTCCGCTCTTTGCCTAATTGCCTGCGGCAAGAAGGACGACGCAAAACCTGCCGAATCCAACAAGGCCGAAGAGACCAAGGGCACAACGGCTGAAGTCAAAGTGGAAAAGCCAAAGGCCGCAGCTGCGATGGAAATGGCCAACCTCGATGTCATTTATGAGGACTTCAAAGCCACGATTAGTGCTCCCGTTGGGGCAACGTTCGAGGAGTCGTACGGCACTCTTGAAGTGAAGCTCGCCGACGGCAAAGACTTCTTCCTGCAAATCGACACCGATGCTCCCGACATGGCTGCTGTTAAGGCCGAGGTCGAGAAAAACGATGTTCAAAAGTTGGTCAAGATTCATACCGAGACTCCAGAAGTCCTCGTGTACGAGACCGAGGCCTTTGGCAAGACTTCGTTTTGGCTCAACTCTGCTGTCAAAGTAGGCGATGCGACTGTGCACTGCTACAGCGGTCGCGGCGCCAACAGCTACACGCAAGCGCATATTGCAACGTTTGAAAAAGCTTGCAAATCGCTAGCACTCAAGCCGTAACCCGATTTCGCGTATTAGCGCGCTAACCGGCAATCTGTGGGCTTTGGTGGGCGTCTGGTCGTTGTTTGGCTAGACGACGCCCGAGTCTAGGTGGCTAGCGCTTCTTGCTCTTGGACGACTTTCGATTGTTGCGCTTGGCGGTCTTGCTTTGCTCTTCCGCACGAGACGATTTCTTCGCATTAACAACTTCGTAGACCAAGACGCTGTCGCCAGGGCTTACAACCGAGTTGGGGCTTAGGTGGTTGATTCGGGCCAAGTCGTAGCGACCCAGTCCAAATTTCGCGCCAATCGTCTCAAGAGATTCCGGCCGCTTTGGGCTGTAGGAGACTCGCTTTCGACCAACCCGACGTTCGGCCTCGTTTAGGTGTTCTTCTGAACCGGACTGCACAACTAGAAGCCGCGTCTCATCCATCACTTCCACAGTATGGTCGGCTGGCTTGTAGCTCTTGGATACCCAAACTTGCAGCACCATGCGCGGATGCAAGTGCGCTTCTGGGTCGAGGCCGTTCCAAAAGGCGAGATCCGAGGTCTTTACGCCAAAGGCATCTGCGGTCCCTCCAAGGGTTGCCCCCGAGACAACACGGTGAAAGTAGCGCTTCTTGCCATCAACCTTGAGCTTGATATCTGGAACGGGCATCAGAAGTGGCTCACCATCGGCCGCTGCTGGTACGCCCGACTTGTAGAGGTCAGCCGTGGCATTTGCCTTGTTGGCAGTTTTGGTTTCTTCGCTCACCTTGGGAACCACCAAGATCATGCCGCCGCGAACTTCCGATTCGCTTTCTAGGCCATTGAGTTTGCGCAGCTTGCTTCGGGCAATGCCGTGGGTTTCTGCGATGTCCTCAAAGCGCTCGCCATGCTTTACGACGTACGCGTCAGCATCATCCCAATCTGCCCGTAGTTGGGCGAAGCGCTCGCCAAATTTTGCTTTCGAGCCAACCGGAATTCGCACTCGGTAGTTGTTTGCCTGAGGCGGCGTGCGTCCACGTCGCAATTGCGGGTTTAAACGCTCGATCGTTTCTTTCTTGGTGCCGGCAGCTTTTGCAACAATCGAGAGGGCAACCGATTTTGGAACCACAGCTTCTTCCCATTCGATAGCGGGCGAGCGCTCGATGTCGGCAAAGCCAAATACCTCAAGATTATTGCCCACAATCGCCGCAGCCAACCACTTTGGTACATAGTGCGAGGTTCCCCATGGCAAGCCGTTCTCGTACTCCAAAAGCTGCCAGTAGCTATTGGTATTGTACTTCGCGATGCTTTTGATAACGGCACCATAACCGGCGTTAAACGCCGCCATCGCCAAATCCCAATCGCCAAAGCGATCGTGGAGGTCTTTAAAGTAGTAGGCCACAGCTTCGGTCGAGAGCCCTGGATCGTTGCGCTCATCGATCCAGCGATTTTGCGTAAGACCGTAGATATGCCCAGCAGCAGGCATGAATTGCCACAACCCGCTCGCTCCAACTCGCGAGTACTCGTGGGGCGAGTACGATGATTCGATCATGCTGATGTACAGCAAGGCCTCGGGCAGTTTGTGCTTGCGCAAGTTGCGCAGCATCATCGCCTGATACTTATTCTGATCGCGCAGCCAGGTGCGCATGATGTTTCGACCGCGTTTATCGTAGCGGTAGAACTCGAGAAACTTGATGATGCGCTCGTCCCAATGCACCGGAACGTCGGGCATCTTTAGGTCGTCAAGCCAGGGCAGGTCGGGGCGCAACTCGGACGGTTTGCGTACAGAGGCAGGCTTGCTGTTTCGCGCGCCAGGGGTGCCAACTCGATCCGCGCCCTTGCCGCGCTTGCGAACAGCTGCATGACCATGCACCGATGAAGTCGCCCAAGGCCCATCCGAATTGCGCTTTGGAAAGGCCTCAATTTCAAATTCTGCCAGCGCTTCTTGAATTGGGCCCTGGCACGAATTGCCAACCGGGCATCCGCGAATCGCACGGCGCTGCCCAAGGTCTTGCTCAAGCACTCGGGGCGTTGCAGCGGTAGGGCCTGGGCCGGGATCAATAGGCCCGGGATGTGCCGTGGTTGGCTGCGCTCCGACCGGCTGCGCGGACGAAAGAGCGATCGCGGCACATGTGAATGCGCCACAGAGCCAAAGACCAGAATTGCGAGCGAGAAAGACAGTCATACGCACCATCTACGAGCCTACGACAGTGGGCCCAGAGCGCGAGTTTTTGGCGAAACCGGCCTCACCACAACGAGCTGGCCTTTGCATTGGCGTTTTCTCGCGGAACATTGGTAGAGTGCCAGCGGACTTAGACTTTAGGAGTCAGCTATGCCCGGTATGGGCGAACTTCTCATTATTCTGCTCATCGTTCTCTTAATCTTCGGCGCTGGCAAACTGCCTGCAATCGGAGATGCACTCGGACGCAGCATCAAGAACTTCAAGCGCACTGCCACTGGCAATGACGAGATCGAAGTGTCCAAAAAGGACAAGATCGAAAGCGCGAAGAGTTCTGGTGAACTAGGCGAAGGCGACGTCGAAGACGCCGAAGTGCTTAGCGCATCCAAAAGCAAAGAAAACGTTTAGGAACGTCGCTCTAGAAGACGTGTTGCATGCCCACGCAGTAGCGGTGGGCTGCCTGCGTTTCGGGCTACACCCCGAAGGTCACTGTCTCGAAAGTCGAGGCAAAGCCGACACGCCAGGGGCAGCGGGCAATCGGGATTGAGCGCCAGGGCTACGCGAACTCGCCGACTTTGCGACCAGCGAGGATGGTTGGCGATGCGCTGAAGCACGCGTCTATCGGCCGGGCGCTTTGCTGCCATGATCAATAGGTCGGCTTCGACCAGATTGGGATTGCCGAGCAAAACCTCGACCACCTGCATATTGGGATCGTGAATTAGATGTGTGAGCACGGCGCGGTCCCGCGTTCGAGCGGCAGACTTGCGAGCACCAAGGGGCATGGGTGGTCCATTGGGAAGCACGGGCCTCGGGGCATCGTCAGGCTCATTGCCTTCGTGGGCCGCACCCTCGAGCAAGATATACGAGACCTCGGCGGCAGCAAGTTCGTTGGCGGCAACATAGAGTTCGGCCCGCGCATCGTACGAAATGTGTGTGGGATGCTCTAGAACTGCCACAAGGGCGGCAAGCGCGAGGCTGACGTCCAAATTCCCTCGGCCCGCGCGGGCAATTAGTGCCTGCATGGTCTCGACCGTTTGCCGGGCAGGGTGGGCGTGAATAATGCGAGCCATCGCCGCCTGGCGCATGCCCACTTCGCGAATTGACTTCACGGCAGAGAGCATCGCAGCAAGGCGCTCCTCCGTTTCCTGCGACTCTAGTTCGCCCACCGCACAAGTGTGCCACGAGATGGGACGTGACCGAAGAATCGGGCCCAAGTTGTCTGGCCCGGCCTTCCAATGTAATGATGACCCTATGTCCGAGGAGAGGGTGATTAAGAGGTATGCCAATCGAAAACTCTACGACACGCAGCATTCGCGGTACGTAACCCTCGAGCAAATCTCCGAAATGATTCGCGAGGGCGATGATGTAAAAATCATCGACAACAAGAGCAAAGAAGATCTGACTAGCGTTACGTTGGCGCAGATTATTTTTGAAGAGGAGAAGAAGCAGAAGAGCTTCTTGCCGCTTCAAGCGATGCGAAACATTATTCAAACCGGTGGTGAGTCGATTAATCAACTTGTCTCGCAAGCCACCCATCGAATTGGTGAAGCGCAGCGCAAGGTCACCGACATCTTGCCGCACAGCGAGGGTTCGCAGTCTGGCGATTCGGGCAAGAGCGACGCTACTGGGCTTGCCGAGACGAAGTCGGGGCCGCTGGCGATTCGTGAATTTCGCGAGTTCTTGGTGACGTCGCAACGCACCATCGATGAGTGGCAAAAACGCATGGACGACCGCATTCGCGGAGTGGTTGAAGGCATTTCCCCGTTCCGTGGAATCCACAGTGATGTCCAGGGGCTAGCTGAGCGCATCGCCGAGCTTGAAGCCAAGCTTGGCGCAATGGTCGAAGAAGAAGAACAGAACAACGACTCTCAATAGAGCAGAGCACGCCATATGAATAGAAAAGAAACGTTAGATAAGCAGGGTGAATTCCTCTTTCCCTGTGTTGCGAACTATTATGAAGAGCCGGTCGTCATAACCGAAGCTAAGGGGACACGCGTCAAAGATGTTGATGGCGTCGAGTACCTCGATTTCTTTGGCGGCATTCTTACGGTTTCGCTTGGCCACTGCCATCCCGAAGTTGTCGATGCAATTACCGAGCAGAGCAAAACGCTCGGTCACACATCGACGCTCTATCCAACTCATGGACAAATCGAGGCGGCGCAAACGCTGGCACGGCTTACTCCTGGCAAACTTAAGAAGAGCTTCTTTACAAGCTCGGGCAGCGAGGCCGACGAGACCGCCGTCATGCTCGCCAAAATTCACACCGGCTCAAGCGAGGTCATTGCACTTCGCCACGGCTACCACGGTCGCACCCACCTCAACACGACGCTTACTGCGCACAAAAACTACCGCTTACTGCAAACGCCGGTCGCCGGCATCAAGCATGCACCAGCGCCCTACTGCTACCGATGCCCATTTGGGAAAGAGCCAGAGAGCTGCAGCTACGAGTGCGCTACCGATCTTGAAGAACTCATTCAAACCACCACAAGTGGCAAGCCCGCAGCGTTCTTGGCCGAGCCTATCTTGGGTGTGGGTGGCTTTATTACGCCGCCAAAAGAGTACTTCAAAATTGCTGTGGACATTGTTCGCAAGTACGGCGGAGTCTTTATCTGTGACGAAGTACAAACCGCCTTTGGCCGCACCGGTGGCAAGTGGTTTGGCATCGAGCACTACGATGTCGAACCCGACATCATGACCTTTGCAAAAGGCATTGCCAACGGCATGCCGGTTGGCGCAACCATCGCTACAGAAGAAGTCGCAAACTCGTGGACCGGTGCCAGCATCGCGACCTACGGCGGCAATCCTGTTTCGATGGCGGCAACCAATGCCACCCTCGGCATTATGGAACGCGAAGACATGCCAGCTCGGGCCGCGCGCTTGGGTAAGAAAATCACCGAGATGTTCATGGGCTTTAAAGAGCAGTATGAATGGGTTGGCGATGTTCGCGGAATGGGGCTTATGCAGGCGATGGAAATTGTCGAAGACAAAGCCAGCAAGACGCCAAATGCGGCCAAGACCAATGCGATTATGGAAGCTGGCAAGAAGGCCGGAATCCTGCTTGGCAAAGGTGGCCTCTACGGCAATACCATTCGAATCGCCCCTCCAATGCTCATCACCGACGATGAGATGGATGAAGCAGTACGGCGCTTTACGACCGCAATGAGTGCGGTCAAGTAATCGCCCTCTATGGCTGATCCTCATCTCATAAACGATGATCTAAGACCGACCACGGACGCCGAGCGCACGTGGTCGAAGTGGCACATCGCCGCCCTCTGGGTAGGCATGGCGGTGTGCATCCCGACGTATATGTTGGCCGGCGGCGTTATGGCCGGCGGCGCATCTCTTGGAATCGCAACGCTTGCGATCGCCATCGGCAACATCGTCGTTTTGATTCCGCTAATTCTCAACGCGCATCCCGGCACAAAGTACGGCATTCCCTTTCCGGTCCTGCTTCGCTCGAGCTTTGGCGTCTTGGGGGCAAACATTCCCGCGCTCATGCGAGCTGTGGTTGCTTGCGGCTGGTTTGGCATCAACACCTTCTTTGGTGGCATTGCCATCTACAAGCTCGCTGGCGTCTTCTTGCCCGAGAGCCTAAGCCTTCCCAACATCTTGCCGGCATGGTTTGGCATCGGCACAGGCATGCTCATTTGCTTCGTGCTCTTTTGGGCCATTCAAGTCGCCATCATCGTGCGCGGCATGAACTCCATCCGAGTTCTCGAATCATGGGCTGCGCCATTTCTCATCATGATTGGCCTCGCGCTCTTTGGATGGGCTTGGGCAAGGTCGGGCAGCCTCGATGTGATGCTCGGCAGCAGTGGCGCCGAGACCCAAAGCACAGGTGCTTCGCTCGCTGCAGGCATCAACGGGGCGTTGGCCTTTTGGGGCACTCTGGCACTAAATATCCCCGACTTCGCACGCTACGCACGCAGCCAGAGAGACCAAGTCATTGGGCAAGTTGTGGCCTTGCCAGCAACGATGACCCTCTACTCCTTTATCGGTGCTGCCGTAACCAATGCCACCGTCATTATCTTTGGAACCGCGATCGCTAACCCAGTCGACCTCACCGCGCAAATTGGTGGCCCGCTTGTGGCGCTCTTCTCGATGTTCGCCCTTGGTCTAGCAACGCTCTCAACCAACCTTGCGGCCAATATAGTCTCGCCCGCAAACGACATCTCCAACCTGGCACCGCACAAGATTAGCTTCCGCAAAGGCGCTGTCATTGCGGCGTGTGTCGGCTGCCTCATTATGCCCTGGAAGCTAGCGACAGGAATCATGAATTGGTTGGGCGCCTACGGGGCTGTGCTTGGGGCTGTCGGTGGCATCATGATTGCCGACTATTACCTAATCCGCAAAACCCACCTCGCCGTCGACGAACTCTACGAGCGCGGTGGCCGCTACGAATACCTGCACGGCTTCAACCCCATCGCGCTAGCTGCTTTGGCGATTGGCGTCGGCGTCAACGTTCCAGGCATGCTTGAGACCCTCGGCTTTATTACCGCACCCGCTTTCTTCGCGTCCCTCTACAGTTGGGGGTGGTTCGTGGCATTCTTTGTCGCGGGCGCAGCGCACTTCATTGGCACCAAGCTCTTCGCTGGCAAGAGCAATTAACCCGCTTTGGCCGAGCGTGAGTTCGGCATTAGTTCAACCCAGGAGACTCCCATGGCAAAAGACCTATCAATCGAAGTAAACGGCATCAAATTCGAAAACCCCTTCCTGCTTGGATCGGGCCCTCCTGGTACTAACGCCAAAGTTATCGCCAAGTCGTTCGACCTTGGTTGGGGCGGTGTCGTCTGTAAGACAATTTCTTTAGACGCCTCTCTGGTTGTCAACGTGGCGCCGCGCTACGGCAAATTCAAAAGTCGCAAGACCGGCGAGGTTGTGGGCTTTGAGAACATCGAACTCATTAGTGATAGGCCTTTCGATACTTGGTTGGACGAGCTTCGCCAGCTTAAGAAGGAGTACCCAAATAAGGTACTGGTTGCCTCGATCATGGAAGAGGGCAAGAAGGAGAACTGGCAAGAGATTGTCAGGCGAGTTCAAGAGACTGGCGTCGACGCCTTTGAAATGAACCTCTCGTGTCCGCACGGAATGCCCGAGCGCCGCATGGGGCTTGCGATGGGCGAAGACCCAACCTGCGTCGCCGAAGTTGTTGGCTGGGTAAAAGAAGTCTCGACCATTCCGGTTTGGGCGAAGATGACGCCAAACGTCACGCATCCCAAAGACTCGGCCCTCGCGGCAAGTGGAGCAGGAGCCGATGGCATCGCCGCCATCAACACCATTCTCTCGGTTGTCGGAATCGATCCCAAGACGCTGAAGCCGCAGCCGACGGTTGCAGGTGCCACGGTGCCCGGCGGGTATTCGGGCCAAGCTGTGCGTCCCATTGCCTTGCGCCACGTTATGGAGATTGCCAAAGCGATTCCAAAGAACGTGACCATCTCGGGCATGGGCGGAATCGAAACCGGTTGGGATGCAGCGCAGTTCATGCTGCTTGGCTCGCACACCGTCCAGGTTTGCACCGGCGCAATGCTAAACGGCTACGCGATGATCGAAGGGCTTTGCGAAGAGCTTCTCAAGTTCACGGTCGACCACAACTTTGAGCGCCTCGCAGATTGCGTTGGCGTTAGCCTTCCGCACTTTTCGACACACGCCAACTTGGTTGAGGCGCAGCGCCAAGCCAAGCTCGATCGCAAAAGCGGTGCAGACAACAATTGGCAGGGTGATATCGCAAAAGAAACCAGCGACCTCACCGCGACGGAGTAACAAGTTATGCCCAAACCAGTATTCGGCGACGGAAACGAATCCTTTCAAGCCGCAGGCGAGCACGAGGGCATCGGCAAACTAGTCGATGCCTTCTACGGCTACATGGACTCGCTTGACGAGGCTGTCACGATTCGCAACATGCACTCCCACGACCTTGATGAGTCGGCCGAGAAGCTAAAGGTCTTTCTCGCCGGCTGGCTCGGAGGCCCATCCGAGTACGCAAACCGCTTTGGCAAGATCAAGATTCCTCGGGTGCACGCGCATCTCGATATCGACGAGCCCGAGCGCGACGCGTGGATGCTTTGCATGCAGCGTGCAGTTGCCGAGCAAGATGCTTGGAGTGACGAGTTTAAAGAATACTTCTTAGGCGCGATCGCGCGTCCTGCTGAGAAGGTGCGCCGGGCATCGGTGGAGCGTCGCGAAGAAGGCTAACATCTAGCCCGGGTCACAGGTCACAGGTGTGGCGAGTCCTGATTGTGATGTCATCAAAACAGCGGCGAGTCGTTTGCGTCGTTGGTTGGCGGATCACACCGAAGAGCACGTGAGTAAATGCCGGCAGCGGTCCCGAGCCCAACGGGTGTATTACCGATGACGACGTTTGGCCGGATAGCACAGTGACGGTTGCCTCGTGACAATCCGTTGCAGTGGAGGCGCTGAAACCCACATCAAGCCACTCCTTGATTGGTACAGGCGGTGTCGTGGACGGAATGGAAGCTGAGCCGGCAACTCCTAACCGCGCGGATGTGGCGTTTTCTGGCCTCTGATGCAGATTTGCCACCATGGCATCTTCAAGCCCAATATAGTCGTTAGCCCCCACCACTACTGAGAACTCCCCCACTTGAGCGCTTTCGAGCCGCAGTCGAAACGCGACCTCGACCCCGCGTGCCGAACCAATATCTAAGAACATTACGGCGGTCGTGGATTGCGCCTCACCCGCGCAGCACACCACCATGTTATCCGGTGCGAACTCGTCCTCTTCATGAATGCAGTCATCGCCGAGTTGCCACTCGCCCACCCCATTCTCAAAGTCGTAGGTCCCCTCAAAGATGCTGGCATCGGGCTCGCCTGATTCGGCGTCACGCGCAGCGTCGATCGCGCCTCCATCAAATACTGCTCGCCCATCGATACCGGCGCCGCCGTCCTCGCTGGCTGCAGTTGGAGCAAAAAGCAAGGAACATGCTGGCTGGCATAGACCCAACAACATCACGAGCAGTGGTCTCGACCCCATACTGACTACGATATCACGGCGCGAAATGCCTGAGTGAAGCCTTCTAGCGCCTCGCACTAACTGGTCTGCGGGCAGGGCAGGAGCCAGTCGTTCATCAGGCTCGTAAACTCGTCGGAAAGTACTTTGCGCTTCTCTCGTGGAATGCTGCGCTCCATTTTCTCGCGGAGCCGATAGCGCGCTTGGTGAATGTGCCAGGCGACTGTGCCCGCTGAGCATTTTAGAACGACCGCGGTTTCGGCGTGGTTGAGTCCCTGCAAGACAACGAGGACAACCGAGGTACGCATGTTGGCAGGCAGGCTGTCGAGAGCTTGCAGCAGGCACTCGTAGGTGGCGCGCAACTCAGCCGCCTTCAGAGGATCGTTGGGCGCGTCGATGCGAAGCGCGCGAGCGATGCGCGGGTCATCAATCGTCTCTTCTCGCCGCCGCTTTCGATCCCGCTTGGCATTGAGGCTTCGGTTGACCGTCATGCGGTAAACCCAGGTGAAGAAATGCGAGCGACCTTCAAAGCTGTCGAGCTTTTGGTAGGCCTTGAGAAACACTTCTTGGGTGATGTCCTCGGCCTCGCTCTCATTGCCACAGAGGTGGAGGGCGAGGGCGAGAATCCGATCTCGGTAACGGCGAACAAGCTCTTCGAACGCACCAGCATCCCCGGCCTTGGCCCGGTCTACTAGCACGGTGGCCGCTTGGCCTCGCTCCTTCGCTGACATTATAAATTAGACGCACCAGAACGGGATAGGCTTGGTTAAAAGTGAGCCGATACGCATTTTTACCCGCTGTCGCGCCCAATCATTGTTGCACCTCTGGCGCAGGTTACGCTAGCTGGCCACTAACTCGCTGATATTGCACAGTCCAGCCTTCGCGCACATTCCTTTGCTGCCAGATCTCAGGGGGCAGGCTATGATGAAGACATGATTCTCGGAGCCCTCGTCATTGGCGCCATCACGGCCTACTACTTTGGCCTGCGCGTCGGAGCCTTTGCCGCCGTTGGGGCCGCTGGGCTCTTTGTGATGGGCATTGTGATGCCCTCGAAACTGCTCTATGCCTACGGCTTTGTCGGCCTCTTTGTCGTCGGTGTCCTCTTCATCGGGCCAAGGCTTCCGGGTCGCAAAGAGAAGAAGGCCGACTTCATGCGCATCTCTCGTATGGGAATGGGTAAGGCCCTTCGCTTCTATCGCAAACTGCGTCGCTGAGACCGCTGTACCAAGTGGCACTTTCGACCGTTGTCGGCCTGGGACTATGGTAAAGAGCCCGCATGCGTCACGCGGCTCTCGTTCCTGCACTTGTGATCCTTCTGGCTGGCACAGCTGTCTCCCAGCAGGCTTCTGCACAACCCGCTAACAAGACAGAGGCCAAAGCTGCCTCTAGCATGCGAATGGTTGGCGAGTACATCGAGCTTGGCGAGTATCAGATGGCTCGCGATAGCCTAACCAAGAGCCTCGCCGATCTTAAGATGGCAGGATCCGCCGTGCGACCGATTGCAGCCGAGACCCACATAAAGCTCGGTGTTGTTCTGATTCTCGGTTTCAAAAACACCAAGCTCGCCGAAGAGCACTTTGCAACGGCGATCAATATTCAAAAGGACATTGCTCTTCCCGCGTTTGCAAACGATCGCGCCAAGCTCGTCTTTGGTCGCGCGTACGAGGCAATTCACCCAACCATCAAGTGCGACGAGCTTCTTGGTATGTGGCATCAATCGGTTCCTCTGGCGCAAGAGGGCTCGCCTGCTGTTGTCGAGGCTAAGCTCGATCGCTACCTACTCGATGGCCCCATGATGGTCATGTACCGAGGGGCACGAGGTGGCGCGTTTAAAGAAGCGCCATTGACGAAGGTTGACGATTGTACCTTTCGCGGAGAGATTCCGGGCGATGGTGTGACGGCGCCAAACATCGAGTACTACCTCGAGGCTCGCATGAAGGATGGCCGGCCTGCCGCCCGCAAGGGAAAGGCAAAGTCGCCATTCCTCATCAACGTGAGCTTTGGACCGATTGCCGATGCACCAGAAGCTCCAAAGGCTGACGAGACGAAGGCCGAAGAGGTTGCCGTCGCCACGCCACCCAAAGATGAGATCGAAGAGCTCTTGCTAACAAATCCGAAGAAGCCAAAGGGCTCGGGTTGTGCTGGCTGCCAAACTGGCGCTGGCGGTGGCGGCCCACTTGGCGGTGCCCTGCTGGCGTTGTTGGCTCTAGTCGGCCTTCGTCGCCGACGCGCGTAGGGGCACTGGCGACAGCAGGCCGCGCTGCGACCTCCTGGTAGCAGTTTCGGCCCACATGCGGGGAGCAATGACCCCGGGGGATCTCATCAATTCTTTAGTGTTATTGATGGCTTAGCTCTGGCCCATGCATTGCTTTGTTCTCGGCTTGTCCATGTCGAACTCAGACCAAAGCTGGCAACAAGAGGATTTCGGTCCCTATCGCCTTTACGAGCGCTTGGGCGTGGGAGGCATGGCAACCGTGCACAGGGCTGTTCACGTGGAGACTGGCGAGCGAGTTGCCCTTAAGCGGCTGCTGCCACAACTTGCTGGTGATGCACTGCTGATCACACAGTTTCATCGAGAGGCCGAAATCGCTCGCTCCCTCGCGCACCCAAACATGGCGTGTGTGCATGAGTTTGGTGATGTCGACGGCGTCTACTACCTCACCATGGAAGAGATTGATGGTCCTTCGGTATTGGACCTTTTGCGGCTCGCAAACGAGGCCGACCAGCCGGCTCCGATCGGAGTGAGTCTTTGGATTCTACGAGAAATTCTATGTGCACTCGATTACGCGATGAGTGGGCTGGACCAGGATGGCGAGCCCTTCAACATTGTGCATCGCGACCTCTCGCCGTCCAACATCATCATCAACCGTCGTGGCGAAGTGAAGATCATCGACTTTGGTGTCGCAAAGTCGCTGCGCGGTCGCTACGCAACCAACAGCGGACGCATCAAGGGCAAGCTTGGCTATATGTCACCTGAGGCTCTGGCTGGGCGCGAGATTGATAGCCGCTCGGACCTCTACTCACTGGCTGTTCTCACCTGGGAACTACTAACCGCTCGCCGGCTCTTTCGCGGCAACGAGCACGAGCAACTCGCCCTTAGGGCAAGCAATCACGAGCGCACGCCACCGTCTTCGCAAAATTCGCGGGTACCCAAGACCTTGGACAAATTGCTCGCGGTTGCGTTGGCGGAGGCACCAGAACAGCGTTGGGAGTCAGCCAGTGAAATGCTTGCTGCGTTGGAGCCGCTTCTTGTCTCCGAAGGAATCGGCGCTTCTCCACGAGCTTTGCGCGAATGGATGAGAGAGCTTGAATTGGGAACCGACGTCAATGCTCGCCATCAAGACTCGCATATGGCAGTCGACCATATGGCAGGCAACTATATGGCAGGCAATCCGTCGGCAGTCTTCATTCCCTCCGTCACGATGCCCACGTCGCCAATCAAGATTCCCGGCGTTCGACGCTTTCACGAAGAAGTGCGAACTACGGTCGACCCAATTTTCGATGCAGGGGAGCGACATCGGTCTAATACGTCGGAACCCATTCCACATGAAGAAGTGTCACTGGCATTGGGAAGCAGCGAGTTTGCGGTGCCAACTAGGCGCGTCGAGATCGTGCTTCCTATGGACCCGCCGACAGCCGAACGGGACCCAGATACGCTCGAAATCCAAGATTTGGTTGAGAGCTATGTTCTCGACCCAGTTTAGCTAGTTGGTTTTCGCGATGGCTTCGCTAGTTGGTTTTCGCGATGGCTTCGCTAGTTGGTTTTCGCGATGGCTTCGATGAGCCGGGCGTGGTGAATGCCGTTAGACGCCACGATTCCACGATTCTTCTCCAGGCCTCGGCCGTGGCGAAAGTCGAGGGCATTTCCATCGACATCCGTGATCGTGCCGCCAGCACCTTTTAAGATGGCATAGCCCGCTGCGTGATCCCAGATGCGTTCGACATAGCCTGGGCGCGTTGGCAAGCGTAGGTAGATTTCTGCGTCTCCTCGGGCGACCGCAGCATACTTCGCCTGCGAGTCCATGCGGACCGATTCGCCGCCGATGCCAAGAAGCTCTGCGATGGCTTTGCTCTGGCTGTGATCACTATGTGCGCTCTCAACCGATTCGCAGAAGCGGCTTGCCGCTAGGGACTTTTCGGGGCTCACATGCACCTGGCTGCGATTCCCACCTTGTGTGTGGCAATGGGTGATTCCCTCTTCGGCACAGAAAATCGCGCCAGCACTACCATCGGCATTCTCAAGGTTTGGGCACCCGAGAGTTGCCAGGACCGGCTCGCCACCTTGTACAAGGCCAAGCGCAATTGCGTATTGCTCTCCGCGAAGAAATCCTTTGGTTCCATCGATAGGATCTAGAGTCCAGAATAGTTCTGAATAGTCGCTTGCGCCGCCATGATCGATCCAATCGAGCACTTCTTCGGCCGAGAGGCCAGGGCGCTCAAGCGCCAGAGCAACCTCTTCTACGACTCGATCAAGAAGTCCTGCGTTTGCGCTCTCTCGCAGTGCCGCCGAGTCTTCCTCGGCGATAAGAGGAATGTCGGGAAATGCCTCCCGCAGCGCGAGGGCAATAATGGCCTGGCTGCCAAAGTCGGCAATGGTGACAGGGCTCTTGTCGCGCTTTTCCAGCGCCTCGGCGGTGACACTTCGCTGCACGCGTTGGCAGAGCTTGGCTGCGCATTCAGTGGCTTTCAGGGCAACGGAGAGGTGTTGGTTGGACATCCATCGCATTCCACCCCGCTTGCGCTGGCCTGTCAAACTCTCGGCGAATGGAACAGCAACTTGCGCAAGGGCTATCTCTTTGTCAGGCTCTGCCGGTGAATCGATTCGTTTGCGCGCTGTCCTCGTTCGTGCTCGCCCTCGGGTGCGCAGGCCCGTCGGCGCTCACGATCGACGATCCAGCCACAGCACCAGCGCCGACCACAATGCCCGAAATTCGCGGTGTCGACCAAGAGGGAACGGAGTTTTCCCTAGAGTCTGCTCTCGAAAAGGGGCCGGTCGTTGTGATTTTTTATCGGGGCCATTGGTGACCTTGGTGCAAACGTCAGCTCGGTGAGTTGGCACATGAAAAAGACGCAATCGCAGCCCGTGGCGTGACCCTTGTGGCGATTAGTCCAGACTCGCCGGCAAAGGCGCGCGCGATGGCCGAAACCTACGGAATCGACTTTCCACTGCTCGAGGACAAAGACCTGGTGCTGGCAAAGCAGTGGGCCGGCATCTCGACCGACGGGTACGCTGTTCCCTCGATGTACATCTTGCGTGCGGATGGGTCGGTGTATCTCCGGCGCCAAGGGGACGCAAAAGATGACCGCATCTACGCAAAAGAGCTGCTGGGGCATCTTGATGCGATGCTTGGGCTCGATTCGAAGTCGATGCAGAAGGCTCGCGGATTTAGCCATCCAACGCGCATCTCAGCGAGTCTGGGCTTGGGCGTGCATACCGTCGATGACACAAGCTTTGCTACCGACCTCTCGATTCGCGCCCTAAGAACTCTTGCGAGGTACTTGGCAATCGGCGCCGAAGCGGGCGCACTCATTTTGCCAGAACGCGAAGCACGCGGAGCTTTGCTTGTTCAAGGGCAAATGCCAATCTTCGCAGATGTTGGCGAGCTCTACCTGCAAATTCCTGTTGGCTGGGCTAAGCGTTTTTCTGATGACGAATTCGGTGACGCCGGATTTTACTCGGGCGTGCGCTTTGGCCTCTCGTTTGACGGAAGCCCAACGTTCCAGCTGCATACCGAAATCGCCTTTGAGGGCACAGCGCTTTCGGGCGCAAGTGATACCATTGCGACCCGCGGTCTTTGGCGCACTGGCGTCGCTTGGCGCTTCTAGCCGCTAGGGCTGCGGTTCGGCATCAATCAGCGCGCCAACCTCAAAGCTATCGGTAGCGCAAAAGCTCTGGCCGTTTTTGTCGACAACTCCAGCTGTCACATCCAGCGTCTTGCCCTCGAGCTCGTCGGCAAAGAATGAGACCACAAAGAGCCTTGGCGCAGTGATAAGACCAGGAGCATCTGTACTCTCGATAACAATCGGATTCGAGGAGAAGCCGCCGACATCTTGTTCGCCATCAAAGACGCGAACATCAACTCGCGGCGCATCTTGGTTCTCGCCAGTCGCAATTCCCTGTCCCTGAATCGCCATGACAAACATCGGCGATCCTTGGAGACCAATGATCGGGTGAACCGTTCGTGCCTCTTCCAACGATCGAAAGAGCTGCATCTCGGATTCGCCCGAGACGCATGGGTAGCCGGTGTCGGCTTCGACGCAGTGGCCGATCGTAAGCGGGAGACGCTCGTCGCAGCTTGGGGGAGCGGCATCGGCTAAAGTACCGCCGTCGCCTGAGTTTGCATCGGAGCCGCTACAGGCGGTGATGCTCAGAGAAAGAGCGCCTAGGGCGCGGAGAACGACAGAGCGGGAAACCATAGCGTTGGCACGCTACTATGCCCTAGGAACCATAGCGAGGCTCTCTTCTTCGCGACGTGTTGGTGCGGGAGCACCTGCGGCATTTAGGCCCTACTAAAACACCCACCACGTCTAGTGAAGCTCGCTTGTCGATTCCCTGCCGCTGCGCCACTCTGTGATTTGGTTGGCACTTTGAAATGCTCGACTCAAGAGCCGACCGCGGCGTGTGGACGCGCGCTCGGAGCCAACTGCAGCCGATGCTCCCTTGACCGATGGCACGGTCACTGTCGTGAGCTTGGGAATTCGACCCTGCTCAAGTTGATTCACAAGCAGGCGAAGCTTTGCAAAGGTTTGCGGCTTGGTGCTTCCGACGTCTTGGCAAGCTTCGAGGGCGAGCGCGAGGTGGTGCTTTGCGAGCGCTGGGCCCTGCAGCCGAGGAAGCGCCTCTGGTTCGGCAGTCTTGGGAGCAGCGAGTGCTGCACGAAGGCCGACTTTGCCGCGCTCGCGGAGAGTGTCTAGGCGGGACGAAAGAGCTTTGGCGGTAAGGTTTCGAAGCATGCGCTCATGCTAGGGCAGCGAAACGAGTTGGGCCAGTTTGCGCCATTTGGTAGACAGTGGTTATGGATGCCCACGCAATCGCACTTACGCTCACGGTCTGCTGTGCGGCAAGTGTTGGGCTCACGCTGCTAGCCGAGTTTAACGCGCAGCGGCCTGAGCCAACGTGGAGGGCGCTTAAACTTGTAGGCAAGCCATGCGCATCCCTCGCATTTATTGCTCTGGCGCTTCACCTGGCAAACTGGGATGTCGAGCCCGATGGCTACGCGCACCTCATTGTCATTGGCCTTGTCTTTGGGGCCGGCGGTGATGTCGCGCTCATGTCCAAAGCCAAGAATTGGTTCCTCGTTGGCTTAGTGAGCTTTCTCTTTGGACACATCGCCTACCTCGTGGCCTTTGCTCGGCTCACCACGGTCAGCGAATGGGTCTCGCCGTGGTCGCTTCTTCCCATCGGGGCCGCGGTCGTTGTGCTCAAGTATTTGTGGCGTCACTTGGGCTCTATGCGAGTTCCGGTGCTCGCGTACATGGTGGCCATCGTGCTCATGGCGATTGCAGCTCTCGCGTTGGCGAGGAAGAGTGCGCCAGCTCTAGGCGAACAAGCTGTGCAGTTTGCCGTTGTCGGGGCACTGCTCTTCTTTGCCTCGGATGTAGCCGTTGCAAAGGCGCGCTTTGTGAAAGCGCGCTTCGTCGACAGGCTTTGGGGATTGCCCTGCTATTACGCAGGGCAACTCTGCATCGCCTGGTCGCTCGCTTCCTAGGCTCGCTTCCTAGGCTCGATCCTCAAGGCGGCGCACTTTGTCAAAGCTGCGCCACTCGGTTATCGAGTCTTTGTCTTTGGGGTAGGTCGGCAAATCAAACTGGCGATCGCGAACACGTTCAAGGCTGCTTGGGCCCATCGTTGCTACGGGAATATTCTTACGCAGGCTCGCCGCGTAGAAGATTCGATAGTGGAAGAAAAACTTTTGCACAATTGCGTCCGCCTTCCACGGCGATAGGCCAAGTTGGCGCCAAAACTTGGGATGCACCGGCCCCGGAGACTTCTCGGTGACCGCAACGCGAAGCTCGTTGTGCCGCAGTACCAAGGTGCGCCCAAAATCCCCATCGATGCGCTTGTCGATACGAGCGCTCAGCTGCACCTCAGGCTGGGTGGCGAGGCCCTTGGTACCACGTAGGGTTACCTCGATATCGTCGCCTTCGGCGTGGTGCCAAAGCTCCTCGATGGCCTCCGGATCGTGCAGCGGCAAGAGCACCATCAAGTCGGAACCCTCTTTAACGAGAACGTCCAGAATGTGCGTATTGCCACCGGTTGCGCCCGCTCCGACCACATCGCTGGTATCGACAAGAGATACGTGACCAAGAGTTCGGGCAATCTTGGCCTTGCGAACATCTCGCAGTGCCTCGGCTGGGGATTGAAAGACTGGCAGCGGCACTTCGCGCACCTTCCAGACCAGTTCCGCCAGCTCGTCGGCGAGTTTGTCGGCAAGCTCTTGATCGCCATCGGTACAGACATGTACGGCCCAGCCAAGGTCGCTTGCGTCGGTAAATGGATGCACCATAAAGATATGTGCACTCACCACAGAAGGCCGTTTGCACAGCTTCTTGATGTGCTGAAACAGGGGCCGCATCGGATTGAGAAAGTCGATGGTCATGCCGCCGCCGAGAATCACCGGAAGTTTCCGCCAAGCGCGAACCGGTACAATCTCGGTGCGAAGATACTGGATGAGTTGGGTCATGGCCCGAACACCGGTCTTGCGCAAATCGCGATGCGGATTTGTGCGGTAGCCCTCGAGGATCGCCGTTGTATCGACGATCGCAGGCGAGAGGTTCGCATGCAGATCGTAGCTCACCGCAACGATGGCATCTTCGCCGAGCACCTCTTTGACGTCGGCAATCAGTACGCCCTCGGGAGCCGCATCCAGGTCTGCAACGCGCATCGAGCCGTGCAGAGCAAGATAGACCCCATCGAGGTCGCCGGCTTGGCGCAGAGCATTTTTGAGGCGCTCGCGAATCCATGAGAAGCACGCATGGCTGATGGGGCCGCCCGGAACTGCCAGTGCGGAGATGAGTGGCACGCACTCGACGTCACCTGCCTTCGCCGCAGTCTCAAGGCAGCCTCGCAGCTCTGCCTTGCGCAGTATGTCGACGAGTTCGTGCTGCCCGCTCGCCAGAAAATCACTTAGATCCTTGTCTTCAAAATAATGAAACTCTTCAAAGTGCTCCCGCTCGGTGAAGAGCGGGGAGTAGGAGTTGCCTTCGTGAAACACTCGGCCGTAGCCGATGCGAAGTGGGCGTCCACCAGGGGCGAGTTTCTTGCCCATTAGGAGAACATCTCCCCGAGAAATAGCGTTAAGAGTTTTTCTCTGGCGGTTGGAGAGCAACTGTTGAGAAGCCTATGGATAGGGGCCTGGGTCGAAGGCAGCTTGCCATCTTTAATGCCAAACTCCGCCATCACGGCGCCGGTGTCCATGCCGCCAACTCCCTGTGCAACCGCTTCGAGCAGCTGTACGACGGGCCCTGGAGCATCTTCGCTCTCGGGCAAGCCTGGGGTTGCCTTCTTAAGGTCCTCGAGCAAAGCGCCGACCTTGGGCGCATTGTGCGGATCGATTGAGAAGTGGATGTGCGCCGGCGAATTGCCAAATTTGTAGGTCGGTTGCACGTGCCAGCCAGCAGCAGTTAGGCGATCGGCGAGTTCAAAAACATCTCCACCTTCGGTCGTGACAGCGACCAAGCCCATGACCGGCGTGCCGATAACGCGAATTCCGTCGATGGCTTTCACGCCTTCTACGAATTTCTCTGTTGCCTTCCACGCCTGGCCAATGAGCTCGCGGTAGCCCGACTTGCCCAGCCTCTGAATCACGGCCCAAGCCGCTGTCATTGGCGCGAGTGACTTTGAACCTTGAATGGTTGGGTTGATGATCGAGTATCCCGACCAAGTTGCACAGGAGTAGTACTGGGCGCTGCGAAGCTCGCGATTGCGTTGCGCGAGGATGCTGATGCCTTTTGGCGTGAAGCCGTACTTGTGAAGGTCGACGGACATCGAAGTGACGCCAGGAACCTGAAAGTCGAACTCCGGAAGTTTGACGCCGAGGTCGCGCTCGAAGGGAAGTACCCATCCGCCGATACATGCATCCACATGCAGAAGAAGGTTTTTCTCTTGGGCAAGAGCGCCCATCTCGGCGATTGGATCAATCACACCGTGGGCGTAGCTCGGTGCCGAGCCAACCAGCAAGATGGTATTGGCATCGAGCTTGGCGCGCACGTCATCCATCGACGCTTCCATCGTTACCGGATCCACATCGACCAAGATGGCTTTGACTCCGAGGTAGTGCGCAGCCTTCTGAAACGAAGCGTGCGCCGTCTCGGGGAGGAGCATATTCGGCTCGGTGATTTCTGGGCGCTTGCTGCGAGCGTAGTCTCTCGCGGTTTTTACTGCGAGGATCACGCTCTCGGTGCCGCCAGAGGTAACTGTACCGACAGCTTCTTCAGGCGCTCGCAGATGCCCTAGAGTGGCTCCTACCAGGTCATTCTCCAGGCGGCGAGCACTTGGGTAGACCGTGGGGTCAAGACCGTTGCCACTCATGCCGGCCGCAAATGCTTTGCGTGCAAGTTGATTGACCTCATCACCTGCGTCGTAGATGAAGGCAAAGGCATTGCCGTCTTTGGCACTAAGATCGTCTTCGCGAAGTGCAGCTAGGCGACCTAAAATCGCATCATCATCAGTGCTGCCGTTTTCTGGAAAGATTTCGTTGCTCATAGTGTCCCGGGGTTTTTCTTAGTCTTGGGGTTGTTGGGTTTTGGTCGATGTCAGTTTTAGTGGGGCGAGCAAGCCGTCCCAAAGAAGTTTGTGCACAGGTGCTAGATCGCATTGCATCATGACTCGTTGCACCATCAGGCCGTCGATGGCAGCTCGGCAGATTCGAATAAGAGAGTCGGCATCGCAATCGGCAATTTGCCCGGCCGCAATGCCATCTCGAATACGCTGCGTGAGTGCTTGGCGATGTGTCTCAAAGGCGAGGTTGCCAATGTTTACGATGTTCTTTGTGCGCTCTTTGCCGCCGACGGCGAGGGCCTGGGTTAAGAAGAGCACGCGCTCCTCGCGCTCGTGATGAAAGGCGTGCACTGCCTTAATCTGCGCGTAAAGCTGATCGATGGGATGATCATGCTCGCCCATTTTGCCGACAACATAAATCGCTTGCTCGGCGAGTAAATCGGCAAGGGCTTGCTCGAAGATAGCGATGCGATCTGGAAAGTAATACAGCAGGGTGGGGCGCTTAAAACCGAGACCCTCTGCGAGTTTTGCCATCGAGGTGTCGAGGCCGTGTTCCGTTAGGAATTCCACAGCTTTGGCACCGATTTCGCGGCGCTTCTCTATGTCGACGGGGCGAGCCATTTGTTGACGTATTGTCAAGTAACAGTTCCCTGACATACCGTCAAGGTATAATCTTTGGCCAATTCCAAGCCCCAGTGGACCTGCGAGAAAAGGCAGGTCCACTTGAGACTCGCGTGCAATGCTCTAAGATTACTGTGAGCACGCCGATGTTCTGCAGGTCAACCCGACATCGGCTGTCCAAATAGCCACCCCTCTGCCAACAAAGAGCGAAGCCCGGAATCTTGGAGAAAGCAAATTTAGTAGAGGCGCTCAGAAAGCTCGGTGTCGCCGAGGGCGAGGCTTTGGCCACGTTCTTCGACGAAGCGCCTTTCGGCATCTACGTCGATCATCCAAGTGATGGATGTGTCTTTGCCAGTCAGGCGCTCTTGGGCTACTTCGGCATTTCCTGGGAGGAGTTCCAGGGCTTTAACTGGGCAAGTCGCATCTTCGAAGACGACATCGCCTCATTTCAAGAAGCGGTTCACCGCTACGAGCACGAGTTGCACGTCTTTGATGAGCAGTACCGAATCCACCGCCCCGACAAGTCGACTCGTTGGATGCACGCGCAAGTTCGGCCGCTCCTTGGAAGCGCCGGCCAACATATCGGCAGCCTTGGCCTTATTCACGACATCACCGAGAGCCGTGAGTTTGCTGAACAGGTCGCACACCACCAGGCCTTGGCGGCAGCAGGCCAACTCGCTGGCCGCGTCGCACACGACTTCAACAACCTGCTCTCGGTTGTGCAATCGAGCGTCGACTTGATGGAGCGTGTTTCCGAGGAAGAACAAGCCCCTCTTCGCGCAACAATCCGCGAGGCCGTCGAGCACTCGGTCCAAATCACCAAGCAACTCTTAACGCTCTCTGGGCAACGCTCGATGGAGCGCAGCGCAGAAGTGCTAGATACGGAACTTGCGAAGATCGCACCATTGCTGGATCGAGTTAGTGGCGAGGGCGTTGCAATTGGCTATTCGCTGGAGGCACCGGACGAGGTCGTGCGCCTCTCGAAGAGCCAAGTCGGGCAGGTTGTCGTGAACTTGGTATCGAATGCGCGCGACGCAATGGGCGGGCGAGGTCAACTTCAAATCTCGACCAAGGTTGTTGGCAACAATTTGCACTTTACCGTTGAGGACGACGGCTGCGGAATGGATACCGAGACCCTTGAGAACCTGCACAAGCCATTCTTCACAACCAAGGATCCCGATCGCGGTACCGGCCTTGGCATGTCCATTGTTGACGAGTTGGTAGCGACTGCAACCGGGACGCTGCGTGTCGAATCAGAGCTTGGCAAGGGCACGCAGGTAACCCTCGAACTACCCATTCTCGCCCACACGACCAAGAAGCAGGTGGCCGATGGCTCGCAAAAGAGCGCCCGAGGCAACGGTGAGTGGATTCTACTCGTCGACGACAATACCGCTCTGCGACAGTCGCTGGCGGTCTCGCTAAGCATGTATGGCTATCGTGTCGATGTGGCGGCCGACCTAGCCGAAGCTCGTGCACAGCTGCAGCGCAAGAAGCCGGCGATCTTGGTTACCGATATTCTCTTACACGATGGCGAGGGCACCAGCCTTGCTGCCGAGTTGCATCAGACAAATCCCGAAATCCCTGTTGTCTTCGTAACTGGTTTTGCTGGCGAGCACATGCCCGAGATCGAACCAGGGGCGAATCGACGACTTCTCTTTAAGCCGTTTGGCGTCGACCGATTGTTGCAAGACATCGGCGAGCTACTTCGGTAACAAGGACGCTAAAGCCGCTTGGTAGCATCGTGGTACTCGCGCACAATATCTTCGACGATCGCAGCAATCGGCTTGGACTCGTGAATCAGCGAAACGCCTTGACCGGCGCTCCAGATGTCTTTCCATCGCTTTGCCGATTCGGCCCCGTGCCCGGGAACATGCGTATCGCTCGGGATGGTGCTCTTTAGAAAGTTTGCGTGAATCCCCGAGACCTTGTCTGTGTAGACAACTTCTGTGTGGTCACTCTCGACGACCAATTTCTTGTAGGCGGCCTGCGCTCCGCATTCTTCTGAGGCGATAAAGCGCGTGCCCATGTAGGCGAGTTCCGCGCCAAGCACCAGGGCCGCGGCCACTTGCGCCCCGCCCGAGATGCATCCAGCTGCGACAACCGGAATGTCTAAGTTTTGCAACAAGTACGGAATGAAGACATACGGGTTGACCGTTCCGGCGTGCCCACCAGCACCTTGGCTCACACCAATAATTGCATCGACTCCGGCCGATTCGGCCTTCTTGGCGTGTTTAAGATTAATGACATCGTGAAGAACCGTGACATTGCGCTTGTGGGCTTCACGTACGATCTGTGTGGGGTTTCCGTAGCTCGTTATGAACACCGGTACCTCAAACTCGTAGGCAAGTTCGACGTCGCGCTTTAACCGCTCTGGATCCGTGAGGCCTATCGTGAAGTTGATGCCAAAAGGCTTGTCGGTCCGAGCGCGCAGCCATTCGAGTTCGGCGCGAAAGAGTTCCGAGGTTCGAGCATTGATGCTCGGCATGGTTCCCAGGATTCCCGCCTCAGCGCAGGCCAGCAACATCTCCTTGTTGCTGATGAGAAACATCGGAGCGCAAACAATTGGGTAGGTGAGGCCCAAGCGTCGAGAGAGGGGCGTTGAGAAGGAACTCATAGCTGCCACCTTATCACTCGTGCGAAGGATGGCTCGCTTGTGACGAGCGACTAGCTTGTGTGGGTGCCAGTGACGTTTAAGACAATCGACATGATAAGGCCGTCGACACCAAGAGCGTTGGTTGCAGTTGGTTCGTTTAGCGCGCAGTTTCCACCTGGCGCTCGGATGTAACTTGGAAACGCTTCACCCTCTGGGTTGCTGCCGATGAAGAAACGGTTTTGAGACGCTTGCCCATTTGGAGTGAAGACTTCAATCACGAGGGTCGAGCCCGCCGGAACGGTCGCCGCGATTGGAATGGTAATGACCGATCCGATTTGGTCGGGCACAGCGGCACTTGTGCTGGCCAGAAGCGTTAGATTCGCCAATTGGAGAGGGCCGTTTAGCGTGTGCAGAGTTAGTTGCACAGGCTGGGTACCGCCGCCGCTCGCCGCCTCCTCAATACCGATGTCCACACTGGTTACAAGGAAGTCACTCGTGATGCCGACGCTGCCAAGTGGATAGCTGCGGTAGTAGTGATTGTCATCGTGAAAGAAGTCGGGGTCGCCGGAGTTGCAGGACACCGAGTTTTGCGGAGTGACGGTATTGGCAGCACCCGCCTGCAAAGTCACTTGCGCAATGCCGGCATCGGCAGCAATGGCTGCATCGGCGGCTGGATTCGGTGAGCCGTCGGCGGCGTTGGATCCACCCGCATCGGCTGCTGGCACTCCTTGTTGCATACCTCCCTCAATCGACGTGGCACAGGCCCCTGCCGCGAGGACAAGGGTGAGGAGTGACGTTTGAAAGAAGGCTTGAGGGCGGTGGAGCAAAGTGTCCGTGCGCTTTCTGGTCCGACGTTGAAGGGAAGTGGTCGATGGCAAGTATACACGTTGAGGAGTTGTTGTTCAGACCAATCCTCACATGCAGGTCCAATGTGCAGTATGAGCGCATACGAGCCACATGCTATTCTGATGTGCGATAACGTGTGCGATCGTATGCTTAAGTGTTTTTCTAATCTGGCTTGCAAGGGCCTGCGATGAGTGAGCAAAGCCAACCGACGAGCTTTGTGCGCGAGCAGCCAAGCGAGGGGGCCCCTGCGCGGCCCAGCGAGTTTCGCTACTGGGAAAACATTGACAAGCCTTTGGTGCAAAGAATCCGACGCCTGGCGCAACACGTCTTGCGATTTGACTTGGCTCCAAGCGATGAGCGCATTCGCGAGTTTGCCGCCTCGTACTACGACGCCGATCCGCTGGCAGAGGCCTTCGTTCGCGATGTCGTCGAGCCTTTGGGCTACGGGCCAGCCCGCGAAATGCTCGATACCGCCCTACGTCACGGCGCAGGCGCGGTACCCGATGCTCCAGAAGCACTGCGCAACCTCTTCGCCGACTTGGATGCCGACCCCCAGTGGCTTGATTGGGAACAGGTTGAATTGGGTGCCAAGGTCTTTCGCCGCTACGGCTCAAGTGTCTTTCGCTTTGCCGGTGCCATCACGCTGCAGTCGTATGCCGAGAATTCGATCGCAAAGGCCCTGATTTTAGCCGGCGGCTACGAAGGCTCGACAACGCGAAATCGTTTTTTGGAAACCGCGTCATTTTGGATTGATGTTTCCGAACCGCGTGGGCTGCAGCCTGGCTCGAAAGGGCGCAGCACATCCATGCGTGTGCGAATCATGCACGTCTTTGTGCGGCGGCGTTTGGCCGAGCATGCGGAGTGGGACGAGAAGGCTTGGGGGACGCCGATTAGCCAAGGCGATGCGGTTCTCACGCTGATGGGTGGCAGTGCGGTTCCGGGCCTTGCGATGCAAGCGCTAGGCTACCGTCCATCAAAAGCCGAGATTCTGGCAATGATGCACTTCTGGCGCTACGTAGGCCACATTATGGGCGTTCGTCCACGCTGGTATCCCGCCAATCTCGAAGAGGCAATACAGCTGCTTTTCGTCAATTTTGTCAAGGGAGCCAGGCAGTCGGGAGAGGACGGCAAGAGACTGTGTCAATCCTTTGCTCACGCATTCGAACCGCCAAAAGGCCTTTCCCTAGGTGAAAGTCTTACTGCTAAGATTCGGCACCGCTTGCACATGGGGTACACGCAGTTTTTCTCGCCTCCTCGATTCTTTGGAGCGAACGAAATGCGCGGTGTTGGGCTTTTATCGCTCTACCCACTGCTCGGCTTTCCGCTGCTCTTTGGCGCCGAAACCCTTCGCCGCAAATCCCCTATGCTCGACAAGGTCGCGGACCGCGTTGCTCGCAAGGAGCGGCAGCGCTGGTTTGATCGGCAATACGCTGGACGGCACGCTTCGTACAAGCCCAAGGCCACGCTCAGTCGATAGGCTTGACTGAGCGTGCGCGCCCAGCCGCCTTAATGGCCGCGTCGGTGATGGCGCTTGCCACCTCCTCGCCGACCTTCAAGCTGTTCATCGCTCTCGCCATGTTGATTCCTCCGACGAGGATGCCGATCATCGCCCACGCACGTGCTCTTCGCTCGGTCGGGGCGCCCCCGCTCAGGCCGTCAGCGACGAGGCTCGCGATGATGGCCATCTTCGCTTCGTATAGCTTGTGCAGACCGGTTCCCGAACGAACAACTTCGAGCGTTAAGGTTGCCATGGCACAACCGCAGCGAAGATCGCCGCGATGGTCCTTGCCTAAGTAGTAGGAGACAAACTCTCGAACCCAGTGCGCTCCATGCTCCTTCTGAAAGACTGGAACGTTCGTTATGACCTCATCCAAACCTTGTTCCAGGGCCAGTTCGAACGCTCCGTTCTTCGAGCCGCAATGGGCGTAGAAGGCACCAGAGGTAACTCCTGCGCGTTTCGCGAGACCGTCGACCCCGATGCCCTGAAAACCGTGTTCTCGAAACCCGCTACTCGCAGCAGCCAATACCTTGCTTCGGGTTTCGGCTTTGCTGATTCCTTTGTGTCGCATGACTTTCTACTAACTCCAATGGTTCAAGCACTAGCCTCGTGAGAGGGCTTGGCCGATTTGCTCGTTGGTCATTGCCTGCCCATCCATGTTCCAGGTGCCATCAACGGTGTGTAGTGCGTTGCCGAAGATTCTATCGCGAGATAGGGCTCCATTGGAGAGCTCTTGAAGGATGTCCGTGGCCTCCTTAAAGAAGCCTTCCTGCACGTCCCTCGTGCTGAGGGCAAAAGAAGGAGTCTTGGTCTCGATCCATGCCCCAACGAAAGGATCACCACCCGAGAGCGAGAGATGCTTGGGCAGAATTACGATGTGACTTGTGACGTTTGGCGTCATCACCGTATTACCGGCGAGGTCGTGCCATCTCAGAAAGGCATCGGTAATCCGTTTACCGGCCTGTTGCTCGGTTCCGGGGGGCAAAGCGCCTTCGGTCATCGTTAGTGTAATTGGCATCGTTCGTTTCCTTTTCTGAGGGTTCTGCAGTCGCGGCCGTAAAACACGATCGCTATATGACTACTCTATATAACGATCGGTATTTGTCAAACAGTAAATAGCGATCGCTATATTACTGATCGCGTCAGCGACATCGCAGGGAAGCAAGTCATGCACCTGATGCCACGAACGGAACTGAGAATCCGCCGAGCATCGGAGGCATCCAACAAGACACGCTAGCTCAGACGACGTCGACGTAGTCGCCTGACCGTTAGGCTGTACGGGGGCGAAATTGCGCGTGGCCGAGAATCGCCTCGGCGAAGGCGTCTTTGGCTTCGCCGCCGATTCCCGCCGGATACTGCGCCGCCGAACGCTGCCATTTGGCGAGCCAAGCGTCGCCAAGCAGTTCGTGCGGCTGGCCTTGGCGCTCGGCAGCTTTGGGCGTCATGGCAATTGTGGTCTCGGCTTTGGCTCCAGTGCTGCGGCCACTTGCCACGTAGAACCCTGTCGCCAAAAGGCTCGCTCGCACCGAAGTCGAGCGGCTGTAGGTGAAGAGTTGGGTATCCGAGTTCGCGCAAGCCTGCCAGATGGTGGCAAAGGCTTGCTGCGTCCACTGATCGCCACTGCTCTTGCTAGAGAACATGTCAAAGTAGATGAGATCTGGCGCAGGGGCCGCCTCCAACTGGCTAAGAAATTCACCTAGCAGCAGCGACCAGCGGATTCTCTCGCTCTTGCCCTGCCACTCTCCCTTGGCAACCAGCGCTCTTGGCCCGCCATGCCACAGATACGGAAACTCCTGGTGGTTTGCGAGGGCGAGCTTTAGCGAGTCGAGATCGTTCTCGAAGCTCACGATGTGCATAGGGCGAGCGGCGGTGCCACTCGCTTGCAGGGCTTCGTAACATTGCACAGCGGCCATCGCATTCGCGGCAGCGCCCAAGCCGACGTCCCAAATCACAAGCGGCGTATCGCCAGGCTCTGCCAGTGCTTCGCGCAAGTTGCTCTGCTCAACGTAGAGCTCCTTTGCCTCCTGCAAGGGAGGGTTGTGCGAGTGCATGATTTCGCCCGAGCTTGTTTGTCGGATGCTTGCGAAGCCGGCCTCGTGCCTGTGCACCTCGTAGTCGCCAAGGCTTGCCGGGCCGCGCTTTGGCTGCTTGGGCACAGGAGGCGCTGTAAGAACTGGGTTGTCGATATCGGGCGCGTGCAAAATCTCGCGCTTCTCTTTGTAGAGCGCGAGGAAGGTATCGTCCAAGATGCTCTGGCGAATCTCGCGCATAAGCTGGTGGTAGAAATAGATGTTGTGCTGCCCTAGGAGTTGCCACGCTAGTGGCTCTTTTGCGCGCCCTAGGTGATAGAGGTAGGCCCTGGAGAAGCGGGCGCAGGTTGGGCAGTGGCAAGCTGGATCTAGGGCTTCTTCTGAGAAGCGATGAACCGACCTGCGGGTTTTGATAAGGCCTCGGGATGTGAATGCGGTGCCGTGTTGGGCGACTTGGGTTGGGATAATGCAGTCGAACATATCGACGCCTCGGTGCACGCCCTCGAGAATGTCCAGCGGCGTTCCTACGCCCATCAGGTAGCGAGGGCGATCTGTTGGCAGAAGCTCGGTTGTGAGTTCGCAGGTTGCCTCGCGCTCTTCCTTGCCTTCGCCAACTGCCAGCCCGCCAATTGCGTAGCCATCGAAGGGAAGGTCGGTGAGCTGGGCCGCACTCTCGCGTCGCAAATCGGGAAAGAGCGCACCTTGCACAATGGCAAACATCGACTGCAGCGAATCGCCACGAGCGGCCAAGCTTCGCTTCGCCCAGCGATGGGTTAAGCCAAGCGCCGCCTGCGCCTCGGCTCGGTCGGCGGTTGAGGGAATGCACTGATCCAAGACCATCATGATGTCGCTGCCGATCGACATCTGGGTTGCAATGCTGCGCTCTGGGCTCAGCAAAATCTTGGTGCCGTCGATGTAGCTTTTAAAGGCTGCACCCTCCTCAGTCATCGTACGAGCGTTGTTTAAAGAGAAAATCTGAAACCCACCCGAGTCGGTTAGCACCGAGCGCTTCCAGCTAGTAAAGCCGTGATAGCCACCGAGCGCCTCGAAGACTTCGGGACCTGGCCGAAGCAGCAAGTGGTAGGTATTTGCTAGAAGAATCTGCGAGCCAGCATCCTCCAAACTATGAGGCATCTGCGCTTTGACCGTGGCCTGGGTGCCAACCGGCATAAAGAGCGGGGCAAGAACTTCGGAGTGCAGGGTGCGAAAGCGACTCGCCCTTGCTCTTGATCCGCTTGCTGTGCGTTCGACGCGAAAGTCTAGGCGAGAGGTGCTCACGGTTTGCTTGCTTTGATGATGACAGTGGTCGGCATGAGCTTTGCTCGGTCCTTGCTGTACCAACGCCGCGGGTAGTCGCGCAACCCATCGCCTTCGTGCAAATCGGCTTCAACAACCTTCTCGATTTGCAGGCCGCTGGCAATGATGGCATTCAGAAATGTACTGAGCTTGCGAGCGTGCATGACGATCGGGCCGCCGTTCCAAGACATGCTCTCGATTGGGCCCTCCTCGCTGTAGGAGTGCTGCATCACCAATTCCTTGCCTCGGCTCTTTAGGCAGCGAAAGACCGGATGCTCCCAGCTAAAGACGAGGATGCCACCCGGGCGCAAGTAGCTGGCAATGCGATTTAGCGAGGCTTGCAGGTCGACCGACCAGCCAAGTGCATAGAGTGAGAGGGCAATGTCGTAGTGCGCAAGCGGGATGCCCGGGTTCTCTTCCATCGGTGCGCGAAACAAGTCGGCGGCGATTTCGTGTTCGTCACAAAGCGCTTTTGCATTGGCGATTTGCTCGCCAGAGAGATCGAGGCCACACAGTTCTGCCGCTCCGTGCTGGTGCAGATAGAGCAGCGACTTGCCATCGCCGCAGCCAAGCTCGACCACGCGTTTGCCGCGAACATCACCCAAGAGGCCAAGCTCGTTCTCATCGGCGCACAAGGGCCCATAGTAGGGAAGGGCGGTGCGCCCCTTGGTGCTGTGCGCAACCTTGTCCCAGCTAGCCTCGTTTAGCTCGAGGTAGCGCTCGTGCTCGGTGCGCTTGTCGTCGCTCAAAAACGGCCTCGTTCGCTTAGCGACCGAAGTTTATCGCGGAGGAGTCGCCACTCTTGCCGCCACGCGGCGGATTTGGATCGCGGAAAATGTAGACAGCAACAGCGACGATAATGGCGCCGGCAACGGCTGCAAGTGCAGAGCCGACTCCCTTGGTTGTTAAGAGCGCCGCCGCCCCCGCAAGACCAAGCACAACAATAGCGAGCGATGCCCCAATGGGAGCCCTCGATGCTTCTTTCTGCACCTTCTCGATGCAGCAGTTTTTGAACTTCTTGCCGCTGCCACAGTGGCACTGGCTGTTGCGTCCGATTTTGTTGGCGTTAGTCATGGGAGGATTGCTGGCTTGGTTCTATAGGTTGTTAGATAGGGCAGCTCATGTCTTGGCCACAGCAGAGCGGTGACTTGATTTTGCCATGTCCGTTGGGGCATTTCGAAATCGCGACTTTGGCACCATCGTCTTTGGTGATGGAGTCATGAACGAGTTCAGAGCTGCAGTTTGAACAGGACATGTTAACGCCCATGCCACATTTTTCGCACGTGTAAGTTGCCATAGTGTCGCAGTGTACACGCACAAGTAGCGTCCTTCACGGCCTCGGCAGATTTCCGTGCACGGTTGGCGAGATCCGTTCACTTTGTGGCGCAGATTCTTGGGATTACTGGGCAGAACCTCGCTTCTATTTGTCAGGACTGGGATACTTTGAGGGCAGATCTAGTATGGCTGTTGTTCTGAAAATCGTTCCTGGCAAGATTATTACGCCGGCAGAGTTTCTCGAAACTCACCCACCCTTCAGCATTGCGTTGGATGGCTATGTCGCGGGCGAGCCCTATCTTGCAGTGAATGATAAGGGGCCGTATCGCAACTTCAACCACCACGAGTCGGTCGACCGAAGTTGCACCTCGGCCACCTGTGAGCAGGTTCGTCGCGCCATCGCATTGGGGCTCTACGACCTGTACAAGGGCGAACGCGGCCCTCGGGCAACTCTGTGGGCAAACGACTGCGACCAAGACGTTTGCCTGGCAACTTGGATTCTCTTTAACCCGAGCCGCGCGAGCGAGCCTTGGGTGCGAACGCTCTCCTACATTGAAGACTTGCTCGACATGTCTGCCGGTGGTTTCCCCATGCCCGACGAGCGCGACTTGTTGGGTGAGATTCGCTGGGTCTTCGAGCCCTACACCGGCAATCGACATCGGCTTGCAGAGCTTGGCGAAGAGGGCATGCACGACATTATTCAAGAGTCCCACACGCGAATCGAGCGCTTCCTAAACGGGCAGGGCAAGAGCGCACCGCTTTTGGGCGACTACCGTGAAATTGGTGGCGGCGACGGTTGGGTACTCGTCGAAATCGATCACCAGCACGCCCGTCAGAAGATGGTCGAAGCAAATATCAAAGCGGCCGTCGAGCTCTACGCGCAAAACGGCGACTGTTATATGTACGCGATTTGGCGGCGCTCTGAGTACATCGTCAATTTCCCAATTCTCGAAATTCTTCGCCAACTCAATATTGCCGAGGGCTTTGATCCCGAAGGCGTGACCGGGTGGGGTGGCTCAGAAAATGTCGGAGGCTCGCCTCGGGGCGTGGGCAGCAAGCTAACGCCAAGCGAAGTCGAAGCGGTTGTGCGCGAAGTGGTGAAGGCGAGCCCTGTGCATCGCTGGAGCAAGTCCAATGGCGCCGTGGACGAAGAGTAGATTGTAGGAGTGGCCGATGACTACGCTCTTTCTCATGCGCCACAGCATTGCGGTCCCTGCGGATTTTCAGACCACCGATGACTCGCGCTGCCTTACCGAGCAGGGGCGACTCTATGCTGTCTCGGCAGGGCAGGCTCTTCGTGACCTTCTCGCGAGTCGAAACTTAGACCTTAGGTGCATCGTCACAAGTCCGCTTGTGCGAGCTGTGCAAACTGCCGAGCTTGTGGCTGCATCAATAGGCCATCGCCGCGAGATTCGCGCGCTGCATGCGCTGCGCTCCGAGTCGCCAAGTGAGCGCGGCGTTGACGAATTGCAGGCCTTGGGGCACGGCGTTGTACTGGCCGTCACCCACGAGCCGATTGTGAGTTCGATGAGTGCTCGCATTCTTGGCGAGAGTTCCAGTGGCTTTGGCTCGGGCTTTCACCCCTCCGAAATCCGCGGCTACGAAGACTCGGTCGCGATTTGGCGACACTTGCCTTAAACGCAGCTTGGCATAAGCACTCCTGGCATAAGCGGAGTCGAGCGATGCTCGCGCGCTAAAAGTCGAGACCGAGACTTGTCGTAAACGTGGCCTGTGCTCCGGCCGTGTCCGTCGCATCGCAGTTGCTCGTAGGCGTCCCAGGATCGACGTCAGCACAACGCATATCCGTTCCAGGGCGGTCGTCTACCGAGCTACCAGCGAGCGCAAAGTTTGCCTCGAGGGTAAGCGTGAAGAGGTAGTACTTAATCTTGGTACCGACCAGAATGCGCTGGCGAATGATGTCGTCTTGGTCGCCAAAGACGAAGTTCATGTTTGCGTCGGTGGGCTCGTCTCGCGAGTCAATGTGTGGCGTTTTGTCGATAACTTCGGAACGCGGAACAATAAAGAGCCAGTTCCAGCCGATGTACGGGCTTGCGCGGAACATGCCCGCGATACCAAAGTCCTTTGAGAGGACAACATCGAGAGAAGCGACGGTGAGGTCGATTTGCTCCGAGCCCATCATTCGCGAAACCGCGCCGCGAACTGCCACGGATGGCAGTGGAAGATCGTGATAGCCCTCTTGCAAGGCAAACTTGACGTAGCCTTGGCTCGACCAAAGATGGGACGAGCCCAGGTGAACCGCACCGATTCCCACCTCGAAACTTGGGAGTGGCAACCACATGCCCTTCTTTACGAAGATACCTGTTGTTGTCATCGAGCCATCGTTTGGTTCTTCGATGGCACTCCAATACGCCGCGTTGTTGCTGATGCTTGTGAAGGCGACGTCGGCGCTAAAGTGAAAGCCTCCAAAGCCAAGCGTATCTGCAGGCTCGAGGAGACGCGGTGCCATCACGACCCCCAACTCGCTGGCGAGCGAGCGGAAGTTGATGTTGGAACCAACGACGGTGTTGCCGTTAATGGTGCCCAACCGCGAGAGCACAAGGTCATTGCTATCGGCGTGCGCGACTCCGGAGCTGGCTCCGAGCGCTACTGTGGAGAGCGCAGTAAGAGCGAGAAATCGAGTCGGACCGACCATCGGTTTCGAACGTAGCTTTGTGCCGTGCAAACTGTCAACGCCCCCGCCGCAGGCAAACGCGGGTATTTCATACGTTCGAGCCAAAGACCTGCTCTTCCATGCCAAGCCAACACCTGCCTAACACCTCGGGCGTTAGGCTCAAGTGCTATAACGTCGTCATGTCTGCCAGCTATCAGAGCATTCTGTGGGAGCGCGACGAGGGCATCGTCACTCTGACGTTGAATCGCCCCGAGAAACGCAATCCGATTGGGCCGCAGAGCCTTGGAGAGTTGGTGCATGCCCTCGAGGCGGCTGGAGCCGATGCCGACAGTCGGGTGGTTATCATCACCGGTGCTGGCAAGGCGTTCTCCGCCGGCGGCGACCTTTCGATGCTCTCGGGCAGCACCCAAAGCGCGAGTGACATTAAGCCAGCCTCGCTGGTGAAGCTTCTTACAACCATGCACGCGCTAGGCAAGCCCATCATTGCGATGGTCAATGGTCACGCATTGGCCGGTGGTCTGGGCCTTATGGTCGCCTGCGATCTCGTGGTCGCCAGCGATGCTGCGACCTTTGGCACAACCGAGATCAAGGTGGGGCTGTGGCCCATGATGATCACCGCCGAACTCACGCGAAACATTGGCCGCAAGAAGACCTTGGAACTGATGCTCACCGGCAAGCGAATCGACGCTGCCGAGGCCGAGCGGATCGGGCTTATTAATCAGCGGGTGGCACCCGATGAACTGGTTGCTGCAACCCGAGCGTTGGCGGCACAGCTCGCAGCGCAAAGCCCAACCACCTTAGCCAAGGGGCTTCGCAGTTTCTACGGCACTCAGGATATGGAATTTGAGGCGGCACTAGGCGTCTTGGAGGCAGGCCTCGCAGAGGTCTTGGCCACAGAAGACGCGCGCGAGGGGCTGATGGCATTTCTGCAGAAGCGCAAGCCTGTTTGGAAAGGTCGCTAGCTTCGCTTCACGAGGCGGATTTTTGCTGGTGGGAGTTTTGCTGGTGGACAGTCGATGTCTCTGTGGCTCGGCGCACCCCAGCCATGGCCTCGCGGACACTATTTAGCGAGAACGGCTTGTAGAGGCATCGCGCCCGGCTGTTGTCCAAAAAATTCTGGGTCACATCGCTAAAGACGCCGCCGGTTATAAAGATGACCCGAGATGCCAGTTCGGGGAACTCGTCTTCGAGTACTTCGTAGAACTTTGGGCCCGAGATGCCAGGCATCATTAGGTCGCAGAACAAGACATCAAAGTTGGCGTCTTCGCGAAGAATGGTGAGGGCTTCTTCACCGCCAACCACTGCCGTGGTGTCTGCTTTTTTTAGCATTCGCGCCAGCGACTTGGCGACAAGAACTTCGTCGTCAATGATAAGAATTCTTCCGGGCGTCTCGTTCTTTGGAGTTGCGTACTCGTTGGTTTGTTCCAACTCTTCTGTAGCATCCACGACGATCGGAATCGGCAAGTGCACCGAGAACGTCGTTCCTTTGCCAACTACACTGGCCACGTCGATGTGACCGCCGGCGTCGGAGACGATGCCGTGCACGATGGGAAGGCCAAGGCCGGTTCCTTCTCCGATGGGCTTTGATGTGTAAAACGGCTCGAATATCTGAGACATTTTCTCAGGTTCGATTCCGGTACCGGTATCGGCAATCGAAATCTTAATGTAGCCATCCTCGTCCAAGACGGTGGCCACGGTAATTGTGTGTTCGATATCTGCGTCGGAATCTGCAGGTAGGGCTTGGGCTGCATTGATCAGCAGGTTGATAAATACCTGGCCCAGACGGCCTTTGTCCCCTCGTATCAAGGGCAACTGATCGGCGAAGTCGGTCGCCAGAGTGGCCCGATGTCGAATCTCGTTGCGGGCCATATCGAGGGACGATTCGAGTACCTCATTTACGTCGATGTCAGTGATGTGCACTTCGCGATCGAGCCGGGCAAAGAGCTTGATGCCATGTACAATGCGACGCACTCGGTGCGCGCCTTCGAGAGCGTCTTGCGCCGAGTCGATGATCGCGTGACGATCGGCTTTGGCGAGCTCGCCGGCCAGCTTTGGCTCGAATTCGAGGATGTACTCAAGGTTCGAAATGACGTAGGTGAGTGGGTTGTTGATCTCGTGTGCAATGCCAGCAGCCAATTGCCCAACCGATGCAAGCCGACTCGAGCGCTGTGCACTAAGCAGTGCCTTGCCGTGCTCTCGTTCGCGCTGCACAGCTTCGTTGATGATCTGACTGAGTTTGGTGCGTCCCGCTTCCAAGCTGGTTCGGCTGCTAATTAGTCCGACGCCCATTCCAATGCAACATGCAGCGCAAATCACAATCTCACTCGGCGCTGTTCCCAAAACAACAAGAACGATGCACGTGGCAGCCGACATGCTGTAGATCGCCGCTTGGCGCATCTGCCCCTGAAGGGTGGTGGCCATTAGCGCAATCACCGGCACGGATAGAATCCAGCCTGGCAACGGATGCGCAATCGCGACAAAGGCCAGCACCAGCGCACTGTTTAGTGGAGAGCGAAGGTGCTGGGCGAGGCAGGGCTTTGGGCTAGATTGGCCGCGACTAAGAACGCGTTTGGTAAGCGCTACAAGGACTGCATTGCCAACCCAGAGCGCTGCGCCAATGCTGCCAAGGATCAGCGGATGATCGCTGAGGTAGACAAAGGAGATGATGAGGGCGGCGCAGGGGAGGGCGAGATTTCTGGAGGTGCGAACCGCATCTTCCATTGCCTCCACCGCCCGACCGGCGTCGGCCGCACCCACGTTCAACACCTCTGCATTGTATGCGGCCGAGCAAGCAACCTCCATGCCTTTTGCGGTCTCTCGCGTTGTAATTGACGCATCGCGTAGTCCGAGTGTGCATCTCGCCTCAAGGATCTGCAGAGTCTCCTTCAATAGTTGAATTTCGTTAACCCCCCCTTGCTGTCCACCTACATATCGGCTACTACCCGCCCCGCCGTCGGCGTCTGACTACACATGCCGACACGGAGAGAAAGAACATGAAAGAGAACCTGCTATATCTAGTCCCCTTAACAGGGCTCATTGCTCTCATCTTTGCCTTCACAAAGGCCAAATGGGTTAGAGAGCAAGATGCGGGCACCGACCGCATGAAGGAAATTGCCGGCTACATCCAAGAGGGTGCAATGGCGTTCCTCACCAAGGAATACAAGGTCCTTGCCATCTTTGTGGTTGTCGTTGCAATCCTCCTCGGCGTCTCGCACGCTGTTGGTGACTCAAGCGCCACGAGCTACAAGAACCCACTCATCGCCCTGAGCTTTGTCTTTGGCGCTGTTTGTTCGGGGCTTGCTGGCTGGTTCGGAATGAAAGTGGCAACCGATGCCAACGTTCGAACCACCAATGCTTGCCGCAAAGGCCTGGAAGGCGGCCTCAAGGTTGCTTTCGCTGGCGGTACGGTTATGGGCATGTGTGTTGTCGGGCTCGCCGTTGGCGGTCTTGGACTTCTGCTCCTTCTCTACGGACAATTCGGAGTCATTGCCGACATCAACGTTGCCAACCCAATGGAGCAGCGCGAAAACCTTCGCAAGGTTATTGAGATTCTCACCGGCTTCTCGCTCGGCGCTTCTTCGATCGCTCTTTTCGCTCGCGTAGGCGGCGGTATCTACACCAAGGCTGCCGACGTCGGCGCCGACCTTGTCGGTAAAGTCGAAGCGGGCATCCCGGAAGATGACCCTCGCAACCCAGCAACCATCGCCGACAACGTCGGTGACAACGTTGGTGACGTCGCAGGCATGGGCGCCGACCTTTTCGAGTCGTACATCGGTGCCATCATTGGCGCGATGGTTCTCGGCTACGCAGGTGGCATCGACTTTGTCATTCTGCCTCTCATGATTGCCGCTGTCGGCATCCTGGTCTCCATTGCCGCTACCTTCTTCGTGAAAGTAGAAGACGGTGGCGACCCACAGAAGGCTCTTAACATCGGTACCTTTGGCGCCGCGATTGTCATGGTTCCTGTCATCTTCGGCCTCTCAAACTGGCTCGTAGGCGACTTTGGTGACGCTTGGTGGAAAATTGGCGTTGCTGCTGTCGCTGGTCTTGCTGCTGGCGTTGCTGTCGGTATCACCACCGAGTACTACTGTGCTGTCGGCAACAAGCCGGTCAACACGATTGCTAAATCTTCCGAGCGCGGCTCGGCTCCAAACATCATCGCTGGCCTCGCTATCGGTTTCGAATCGACCGCACTTCCAATCTTCTGGATTGGTGGCGCCATCCTCGCAGCCAACTGGGCAGCAGGTCTCTACGGCATCGCAATCGCTGCTCTCGGCATGCTCTGCACCACGGGCATCCAGCTCGCTGTTGACGCCTACGGCCCAGTCGCCGACAACGCTGGTGGCATCGCCGAGATGAGTGACCTTCCTCCTGAAGTTCGCGAGCGCACCGATCACCTTGACGCTGTCGGCAACACAACTGCTGCCATCGGTAAGGGCTTCGCAATCGCATCTGCAGCTCTTACGGCTCTTGCTCTCTTCGCGGCCTACAAGATGACCGCTCGCATCGACACCATCGACATCACCGAGCCTAAGATCATGGTTGGTCTTTTCCTCGGCGCCATGATGCCATTCCTCTTCTCCTCTCTGGCAATCAACGCTGTGGCAGAAGCTGCCGACGCCATGATCGACGAGGTTCGTCGTCAGTTCCGTGAGATTCCGGGTCTTCTCGAAGGCACAGCAACGGCTGAGTACGCAAAGTGCGTGGCAATCTCGACCGAAGCTTCTCTCAAGAAGATGATGCTTCCTGGCCTGATGGCCATCACGGTGCCGGTTATTGTTGGATTCATCGACAAGAAGATGCTCGGCGGACTTCTCGCTGGCGTCACCACTTGTGGTGTTCTTCTCGCCATCTTCCAATCCAACGCTGGCGGCGCTTGGGACAACGCGAAAAAGTACATCGAGAGCGGTGCTCACGGTGGCAAGGGCTCCGAGGCTCACAAGGCTTCTGTCCAGGGCGATACGGTTGGCGATCCTCTCAAGGATACCTCCGGTCCATCACTCAACATCCTCGTGAAACTCATGAGTGTTGTTGCTCTCGTTATCGCGCCGTTGCTGTAGCGACTATCGACAATCCAATAAGAAGCGCCGTGGATGTCCACGGCGCTTCTTTTTTTGCGTAAGCTCCGGCTGCATCTTTGGTGCAACTTTCGCGCACCACAACTGTCTTCATCCTGATGTCCTACGAGTCACGAATCGGCTGGCGCTATCTCTACCGCGGAGAGCTTGATCGCCGTCATCTCTACGGCCTGGCATTCTTTGCCGTCATGACCGCTCTTGGCTTGGGCATGTCCCTCGCGACCGCTGGAGGTTCCGGTTTGGGAATCATTCTCACAGGCGTGGGAATGATGGGCTCGGTTCTCTTTGGGCTTCTGTGGATTTTCTCGGTCTTCACGACCGTGGCGGTTTTAGGCGTGGTGCTGGGGGTCGCTGCCATGACCTTGGTCTTGGCGGTTACATCGGGCTTCCAGCAGCAATTTCAAGACAAGGTGCTTGGCGTCAACGCGCACGTCATCATCATGAAGAACAACAGCGGCTTCTCCGAGTATCGAGAAATCGAGAAGATGGCCTGGGAGGTCGACGAAGACGTCATTGCTGTTCAGCCCTTCATCTTTGTGGAGATGCAGGTCACCCAGGGCCAAGGCCACGTTGCTGGCGTTGCCATCAAAGGCATCGATCCAAAGCGTATGAACTCGGTGCTGGACGTGCACAAGCACATGGTGGAAGGCTCGGTAGAATCCCTAGCTCGAGTGCCAGAGAGCGAAGATCAGGCGCCGCCCATCATCATCGGGCAGGTACTTGCCGAAAAGCTCAAAACCAAGATCGGCGATAAGGTCACGGTTGTTGTTCCGCCCATCCGCAAGATCGACACAACCGATTGGCAGTCACTCTCCGAATCGATGCAGAGCATTGAGTTTGAAGTGACGGGAATCTTCTATTCGGGCTTTGCAGAATACGACCAGCGACTTATGTACGCCGGGCTCTCCGATATGCAAAAGCTGCTCGACTTTGGCGACAAGGTTATGGGCGTCGAACTCAAACTGCGCGACGTGAGCCGCGGAGCCGAAATCGCCGACAAGCTGGAGAAGGAACTCGGTGGCGTCCCTTGGAGCGTTCAAGATTGGCACGAACTCAATCGCAACCTCTTTACCGCGCTAACGCTTCAGAAGATTGCCCTAGTCATTGTTCTAACGCTCATCATGGCGGTGGCCATTTTCAATATGGTCTCGGCTCTCACTATGATGGTTATCGACAAAACTCGCGAGATTGCCATCTTGCGATCCATGGGCTCGAGCTCGATTGGGATTGGGCGGGTGTTTCAAACCGTCGGCCTCTCGATTGGTGGTGTGGGCACAGTCTGTGGGCTCACCATCGGCTTAACCCTGTGTGAGCTTCTCAAGCGCTACAACTACCGGCTCGATCCAAAGGTCTACTTAATCGATCGTCTTCCCGTATCGGTAAACCTCAGCGAAGTGCTGATGGTCGGCGCAGGCACCATGTTTATCTCCGCCGTCGCAACCTGGTTTCCGTCTTCCAAAGCCTCCTCGCTCTCGCCTGTCGAAGGCTTGCGGTACGACTAGTGCTTGATTCATTGACATTGGTTCGTTCTCACTTGTTCTCGTGCTCCCTGGACACTTCGT
>TARA_R110002096_G_scaffold126532_3_pt1 | contig 143628 bp, 126 predicted proteins | sample TARA_R110002096 | Tara Oceans TARA_R110002096 (sample SAMEA4397295) | marine metagenome | biome: Polar Biome; feature: [DCM] deep chlorophyll maximum layer (ENVO:01000326); material: water (ENVO:00002006), including particulate matter (ENVO:01000060) such as... | depth 35 m
CTTATTAGCGATAATTTTTATTTAGGACATATGTAATTTCTATTTCAAGAAAATCCCTTAATTATGCAGTAGGAGAAAAGCTAATTCATTTTAAATTTCCGTCCTTCATAATCTTGCATATTATAATCCAATTTGAATACTAATTCTCAAAAAAAGAAAATTCCCAGGAAGGATAGAGAAAAGTCTCTACTACTCTGTTTGCTCGGCTCAATTTTAGCACCGGGATTTGGGAAATTTTACCTCGGGAAATTTAAATGGGCCATAGGAATCTTTTTGCTTTTTAACCTTTGCTTTATCCTCTTTTACCAATTTGTAAATTCCTTTCAAACCTTCAGCTTTGGATTGTTTTTAATTTTGGGAATTTATTTACTGAATATCTACCATAGCTATACACTTTATAGAAAGCTAAAAATCCAGAATCAGAATTATAAACCAGAATGGTATGCCTATGCTATTGTAATTTTCCTTTACATCATCAGCATTTTTGAATTGCGACAACCTTTAATAAAAAATCATCTAAACCTTGTTTTGGCTAAAATTAACAATAGCTCCATGGATCCTAGTCTTAGGCCTGGAGACCATTTGGCTTTTATAAGAGGGCAAAACTATAATCTTGATAAGCCTGTCGTTTTCTTGGATTCCAATAGACAATTTTGCAAAAGGCTAGTTGCTGGTCCTGGTGATTTGGTGGGGCTGAAAAATGGAAAATTAGTTCGCAATGGAATAGAAATCAAGGAAGACTATATTCGATTGCGCCATTACCTAAGATGGAAGCCCAATTCTTTTGAGCCAAGTATATTGGAAAAATACGACATTATCGATGCCTTTGAATTGGAAAAGAATGAGATGATGATTCACATTGCTGAGGACAATATGGAGGCTTTACAGTTGGAGCATTCTTTTGATAAAATATTGGATTCCAGCCTATTTGGGGAATTTGAAAGCATGGCTAATAAAAACCTTTTTCCAAACTCTTTTTCCTTTCAAACGGATTGGAGTTTAGCCAATTATGGTCCACTACAAATTCCAGCTAAGGGCTGGGAAATCGAATTAGATTCGATGAATGCCAATCTTTATCAATCCTGCATTCTTGCAGAAAGTCCAGAGCTGGAATTTAGAAAGCATCAAATTTGGATGGAAGGTAACCCTTTAGAGAGCTATAGTTTTAAAAGAAATTATTATTTTGTTTTAGGCGACAACCGTTACAATAGTTACGATTCTAGGTTTGTAGGGTTTATCCCAGAGGAGAATATTGTAGGTAGATTAATTTTTCGGTTTTGGTCTATAGACTGGTCTAAAATCGGTACTGAATTCTAAAAAAAAAGCGACTCAAATATGAATCGCTTTCTTGATTTATTTCAAAAATATCCTAAACATCAATTTTAGCATATTTTGCATTCTTTTCAATAAACTCTCTACGCGGAGGAACATCATCTCCCATCAACATGGAAAAAATTCGATCCGCTTCAGCAGCAGAGTCAATGGTAATTTGTCTCATAGTTCTGAATTCTGGATTCATGGTAGTATCCCATAATTGATCCGCATTCATCTCTCCAAGACCCTTATACCTTTGAACACCTACTCCAGTTTTTCCTTCACCGCCCATTTGCTCAATAAACAAATCACGTTGATCATCATTCCATGCATATTGTTGCTTTGCACCCTTTTTCACCAAGTATAATGGTGGTGATGCAATATAGATATATCCATTTTCTATTAGCTCCTTCATATATCTAAAGAAGAAAGTAAGAATAAGGGTGGCGATATGACTACCATCCACATCGGCATCACACATAATCACAATTTTGTGGTAGCGCAATTTATCCAAATTAAGGGCTTTGCTGTCCTCTTCAGTTCCAACGCTTACCCCTAGAGCGGTAAACATGTTTTTGATTTCTTCATTTTCAAAAACCTTATGCTGCATGGCCTTTTCCACATTGAGGATTTTACCTCTCAATGGAAGAATAGCTTGAAAATTTCGATCTCTACCTTGTTTGGCAGTACCTCCTGCAGAATCTCCCTCTACAAGGAATATTTCACATATTGAAGGATCGGTTTCAGAGCAATCAGAAAGCTTACCGGGTAAACCAGAACCTCCCATAACTGTCTTTCGCTGCACCATTTCGCGAGCTTTTTTAGCTGCTACTCTAGCTTTTGCTGCCAAAATCACTTTTTGAACAATGGCCTTAGCTCCATTTGGGTTTTCCTCCAAATAATTGCTAAGCATCTCCCCTACCAATTGATCTACCGCACCAGAAACTTCGCTATTCCCCAATTTAGTTTTGGTCTGACCTTCAAACTGAGGCTCCATCACTTTAACGGAAATTACAGCTGTAAGACCTTCTCTAAAGTCATCACCAGAAACTTCCACCTTTTCCCTTGCCAACATTCCACTTTCGTCGGCATATTTTTTAAGGGTACGGGTTAGTGCTCTTCTAAATCCGGCAAGGTGAGTACCACCTTCGTGAGTGTTAATATTGTTTACATAAGAATGTAAATTCTCAGCAAATGAAGTATTGTAGTGCATAGCCACTTCCACTGGGATGCCATTCTTTTCACCCTCCATATGGATTACTTCCTCCATCAATTTTTCACGATTACTATCAATGAATTCAACGAATTCATTTAATCCTCTTTCGCTAAAAAATCTTTCATATTTAGGATTTCCTTCCTCGTCAATTTCACGCATATCGGTTAATTCGATAGCGATACCCTTGTTAAGGAAAGATAGTTCACGCATTCTCGCAGCAAGAATGTCATAGTGATAAACCAATTCCTGAAAAATATTATCATCAGGTTTAAAGGTGATTATGGTACCTCTTTTATCAGTAGGACCCACCTCTTTAATAGGATATTGAGGAACACCAATGCTATACTCTTGCATATAGTGTTTACCATTTTTATGAACTTCAGCTTTAAGCTGAATAGAAAGTGCATTTACACAAGAAACACCTACACCGTGCAGTCCACCAGATACCTTATAAGAATCTTTGTCAAACTTACCTCCGGCATGAAGCACCGTCATTACTACCTCTAGGGCAGAACGGCCTTCCTTTTCATGAATTTCAACAGGAATACCACGACCATCATCTTTAACGGTAATGGAATTGTCTTCATTAATAAAAACACTAATATTTTTACAGTGGCCAGCAAGAGCTTCATCAATGGAGTTATCTACTACTTCATAAACCAAATGGTGCAAGCCTTTGAGGCCTACATCACCAATATACATCGATGGTCTTTTTCTTACAGCTTCCAGGCCTTCTAATACCTGGATACTACTGGCGCTGTATTCTTTACCTAATTCACTCATATTCTTTACGTTAGTAAAAATTGTATTCTCACAAATTTAATCAATTTAAAGTGTTTTAACACTAGTAAAGCACCTGTAAACACAAGGGTTTTCCACATTTTGTTAATATCTTATACTCTGGGGAAAATTCCGTTATTTTTTTACATATAACCGTGCTCTTATTAAACTTAAAGCATAACTATCGGTTTATTAATAAAGGATAAGTAATTTGGGCTTGCTTTTAGCCTTCAACTTTATGATAGGATATCAATTTTCAAAATACACTGGAGAAATCCAATCCATTTTCGATCGCCTCTTTAAAATTTTTAAGGAGCTTCTTTTATATACTTCTGGTGAGGTGGATGAAGCTTTGGATTGGTTGAAAGAGATTGATGATGAATATAAAATCACCAATAAAGATTATAGCTTGGAAGATTTTATTGAAGACTTAAAAAAGAAAGGGTTTCTGAAAGAAGAAATTGACAATCCGGATGGGAATGGTGGTTTGTCTATTAGCTCAAAAATGGAAAGGTCTATAAGAAGCAGTGCCCTTGAGCAGATATTTGGTAAAATAAAAAAATCCTCCTGCGGAAACCACAATAGCAAAGTAAGTGGAAAAGGTGATGAGCAAACTTCTGATTTAAGGCAATATCAATTTGGAGATAGCCTCGATCAAATTGCCATGAATGAAAGTATTAAAAATGCATTGCTGAATCAAGGTATTGATGATTTTGGGATGACCCACCAAGATCTGGTTGTTCAAGAATCTCTGTTTAAAGCCCAAATGTCTACAGTGCTGATGATTGACATTTCTCACTCTATGATCCTTTATGGAGAAGATAGGATCACACCAGCAAAAAAAGTAGCTCTCGCCTTAGCAGAACTTATTAGAACCCGATATCCTAAAGACAGTCTGGATATCATCGTTTTTGGAAATGATGCCTGGGAAATTAAACTAAAGGATCTCCCTTATCTGAAAGTTGGTCCCTATCATACCAATACGGTTGCAGGATTAGAACTGGCCATGGATATTTTGCGCAAGAAGAAAAATGCCAATAAGCAAATATTTATGATTACAGATGGCAAGCCTAGCTGCATAAAAGAAAGGGATGGTTCCTATTATAAAAACAGCATGGGCCTGGATGATTATATTGTAAATCAATGTTTGAATAAGGCTGCAGCTTGTAGAAGATTGAAAATTCCAATTACCACCTTTATGATCGCCCAAGACGCTTATCTCCAACAATTTGTTCATCAATTTACAGATGCAAATAAGGGCAAGGCTTTTTATACCGGCCTTAAAGGATTAGGAGAATTTATTTTTAAAGATTACGAAACCAACAGAAAAAAAACTAACCGATAAATATGCTTGATATCAAAATTAATAGCCTTGGGGATTTAAAGAAATCAAACTATTCGCCTAAGAGTATTAAACAAGAGCTAAGAGATAATTTAATTGAAAATATAAAATCTGGAAAAAATGTTTTCCAAGAAATACACGGGTTTGAAAATACCGTAATCCCCGATTTGGAGAGAGCCATTCTCTCTGGTCATAATATCAATTTTCTAGGCCTTCGCGGTCAGGCAAAAACTAAAATCGCCCGCTTAATGGTAGAGCTTTTGGATGAGTATATTCCCGCTATTGCTGGAAGCGAAATAAATGATGATCCCTTCCATCCTATTTCCAATTTTGGTAAAAAAATAATTCTGGAAAAGGGTGATGATACACCTATAAAATGGCTACATCGATCCGAGCGCTATTTCGAAAAACTCGCCACGCCGGATGTTACGGTGGCAGATTTAATTGGTGATATAGATCCTATTAAGGCTGCTAATCTAAAACTATCCTATGCTGATGAGGAGGTGATCCATTTTGGTATGATTCCCAGAGCCAATCGCAGTATTTTTGTGATCAATGAACTACCTGATCTTCAGGCTAGAATTCAAGTGGCTTTGTTTAATATCCTTCAGGAAGGAGATATCCAAATCCGAGGTTTTAAACTGCGCCTCAATTTGGATCTACAGTTTATTTTCACTGCCAATCCAGAAGATTATACCAATAGGGGCTCCATCGTTACGCCTCTTAAAGATCGGATTGACAGCCAGATATTAACCCATTATCCTGAGGATATTGAAATTTCAAAAAAAATCACTGAACAGGAGGCTTCTCTTAAAGAGGATCAAAAAGCCTTGGTTCACATTCCTGAGCTGGCTAGAAACCTCCTGGAACAAGTATCCTTTGAGGCTCGGAAAAATGAATATATAGATGCAAAAAGTGGTGTTTCTGCCAGACTGAGTATTTCGGCAATGGAAAATTTGGTAAGTGGTGCAGAAAGAAGAACCCTCATAAATGGTGCTAAAAACACCAGCATACGACTTTCGGATTTTAGCTCCATTATCCCTGCCATTACCGGAAAGGTAGAATTGGTTTATGAAGGGGAGCAGGAAGGTGCAAATTTAGTGGCAGAACATATTATTGCCAGCGCCGTAAAAAGCCTTATTAGCAAATACCTTCCTAGTTTGGAAAACCTGAAATCTGCAGATGCAGATAACCGATACAAAGATTTAATCCAGTGGTTTAGTGAGGGTAATTCTGTAGAAATATTAAATGACTTCAGCAATAAAGAATATGAGAAGACTTTAAACAATATAAAACCTCTAAAAGCAATAATTGAAAAATACCAGAAGGAATTTCCAAAAGAAGAGAAACCCTTTTTAATGGAGATGCTACTTTGGGCTCTCGCCGAACATTCTAAACTGAATAAAGAAAAAATAAAAAGCGGCTATTCTTTCACCGATTTATTTAGTTCCTACTTAAGAGGGGAAATATAGTTTATTCCTCCTCTGTTTCAGGTTTAATTGCCGGTGCTTTTTTTCGGCCTTCATTGCCAAGCCTTATTAGGCTCATTCCTCGGATGCCGGTATGGAAAAGAAATTCGTTTTGATATCCGCTATATTCCGCTTTGGAAAATTGAAATCTAGTTTGCAAACCTTGATAAACTGTATCTATAGCCAATACCCCTTCCAAAAGGGCGGCATTCTCCCAAAGCATATTTAGGAATAAAATGCCAATATCATATCCCTGAAAGGCATAAGTGCTAGGTTCAGTTTTGAAAGTTTTTCTATAACTCTTTATAAAATTGATAACTGTAGAATCCTGGTAATTGATAAAATTGGGATCCGTCATAGTTAGTTTTAACTTATTCAAATATTCAGACTCCAAGGTATTGATATCCTTAACCTTATGCGATGCTAAAATATAAATGGAAGTATCTCTAAGTTGCCTAAGCTTGTTGATTAAGTCACTCAGGAAAACTTTATCTTCAGAAACTACCACAAAAACATTTCTTTTATTGGAAGAAATTACTTCTGCCAATTCATTGCGTTTAAGCATTTCACTGGTAAAAGTTAAATCCCCCATATAGGAAGCATCATCCCTTGCCAAAAGCCTCGCCTTAATATTTAAAATACTTCGGCTTTCCTTGGAAGTTCCTGTATGGGCAAAAATAATATTGGAATTACTAAAATCATCATTGATAATATCCGCCATCTTCGCAGCAGCAGCATTTTCCCCAGGAATGCATTGTATTAAATTTGGCCTCGATTCTGGACTTACTGTTCTACTCAAAGGGCTTAAAACCATAATTTCCTCTTCCCTCAATTCATCTGCAACAAATTCCACATTGGATTTAAAAAGGGGCCCAATGACCAAATCTGGTTTATTAGTTTTTAAGCTATCAATAAATGATTTTACTAGATTTTTATCATTTCGGGTATCAAAAACATTTACCTCCAAGGGCATACCTAGTTTTGATAAACTGTCCATTGCCAGCCGTAATCCTTGATAAAACTCAATGGAGGCAACACTATTTCTACTTAGCTTAGGTTTATTGTATTTCTGGTAATCTACTAAATTGGGATCTAAATTTCCCCTTGTTTCCTCATAAGCCTCTAGGGTCATATTTCGAACAGAATCTGAAGGAATAGTAAAGGGTAGCATGAGGCTAATCCTATAACTCCTTTCAATATCCTTTTTGGTATTGGCATTTAATTCTTCAGACTTTGTACTTGTACTGTCTTTAGGAATTAAAATAATAGGTGAAGCTGCGGTGCCTGTGGAATCTACTTTATTAAAAAGGCGATCTAACCAGCCCGTATTTTTCTCTTCAGTCTTGGCATCCTGTCCTTCTCTTGGGATAATTATATATTTATCCAATTCAATTCCATCTAGCAATTCAGGATTCAAAGCAATCAATTCCTCCTTGCTTACGCCAAATTCTTTTTTTAATGAAAAGAAGGAATCTCCAACCTTAACTTGGTATAAAAAGTGCTCTTCGCCAGCCTTTTTTTCCTCTATTTGATTTTGTTTATTGCCCTCATCGCTCACTAAACCAGCTTTAGGACTAGCGCCCTTTTTGGCATATTCCTCCCTGTTTTTTGGGAGTTTTAGTTTTATACCAATTTGCAAACCTTGCTTTACATTGGGGTTTAAAAGATAAATGCTATCCAGGCTAATATTAAATTTCTTGGAAAGGCTATAGGCCGTCTCCCCGGGCTTTACTGTATGGTAATAAAAATTAGGATCATTTTCATCGGTATTTGCCGAAACACTTTCCTTGGCAGATGGAATAAAAATTTCTACACCTGCTTTTAGACCTTCTTTTAATCCAGCATTTGCCTTTATTATTTCTTCAGGACTGGTTTTATATTCCTGAGCTAAGGAGTAAAGAGTTTCCCCTTCTTTCACCATATGACTAAGGAGTCCTTCAGGGTTTGCATCGGGAATAATCAATATCATTCCTTCTTTTAAACCATCCTTTAGATCGGGGTTTAGCCTTTGTAGTTTTTCTATGCTTACTCCATATTGTTTGGAGATACCATAAACCGTTTCTTGGCTTACTACATTATGCTTACGAGTTTGAGCATTTACCGATAGGGTAAAAACACAAAGACATAAAAAAAGAAAAACTCTATTTTTTATCATTCCCATTCTATAGTCGCAGGGGGTTTAGAGCTAATATCGTAAACAACTCTATTCACACCTTTAACGCGATTTATTATTTTATTGGATATTTCAGCTAAGAAATCATAGGGTAAATGTACCCAATCTGCAGTCATTCCATCCGTACTTTCTACAGCCCTTAGTGCAACAACACTTTCATAAGTTCTTTCATCACCCATTACACCTACAGATTGAACGGGTAAAAGCATGGCACCGGCTTGCCAAACATCGTTATAAAGTCCATGTTCTTTTAGGCCTGAGATAAATACATGATCTACCTCTTGAAGAATTCTCACCTTCTCTTTGGTAATTTCTCCTAAAATTCGAATTGCCAATCCTGGCCCAGGAAAGGGATGTCTTCCCAATAGCTCTTCATCAATTCCCATAGATCTTCCTACTCTTCTTACCTCATCTTTAAACAAGGAATTCATGGGCTCTACAATTTTCAATTTCATAAAATCGGGAAGGCCACCAACATTGTGATGGGATTTTATAGTAGCTGATGGTCCGCCATTTACAGAAACTGATTCAATAACATCAGGGTAAATGGTTCCTTGAGCCAACCAGGTTACATCCTCTATTGCTGATGCTTCATCATCAAAAACCTCAATAAAGGTTTTACCGATAATTTTTCTTTTTGTTTCCGGATCTGAAATTCCATCTAGGGCATTTAAAAATCTATCGCTAGAATCTACACCTTTAATATTAAGGCCCATCTCTTTATATTGATCTAGAACCTGCTCAAACTCATTTTTTCGTAGTACACCATTATTCACAAAAATGCAATGCAGCTGATCCCCAATTGCTTTGGAAAGAAGGACAGCGGTAACCGTAGAATCTACACCTCCAGATAAACCCAGCACCACTTTATCTTTACCTAGCTTTTCCTTTAATTTATTTACACTGTCTTCTACGAAAGATGCAGGTGTCCAGTTTTGCTGACAATTACAAATGTCAACCACAAAATTCTTTAGAAGAGTAAGGCCGTCTTTAGAATGGTAAACTTCGGGATGAAATTGAATACCGTAGCTGGTTTCATTTTCAATTTTAAATGCTGCAACTTTTACATCTTTGGTACTGGCAATGATCTGATAATCCGATGCCACAGATTTTATAGAATCGCCATGGCTCATCCATACTTGCGAACCTTTTGGGATATCTTTTAACAATTCATTTTGAGAGTTGACGAACTCCAGATTTGCCCTTCCATATTCTCTTGTATCCGAAGGTGCCACTTCCCCGCCAAAATGATGGGCTAAATATTGAGCACCATAGCAAACTCCTAATAGGGGTTTTTGGCTTTTAATCTTTCCAAGATCTAGTGCCGGGGCTTCATTATCTAGAACAGAAGAAGGACTTCCACTAATAATTACTCCTTTTACATTCGCTCCTAGCTCAGGAACTTTATTGAAAGGATGAATTTCACAATAGACATTTAATTCTCTAATTCTCCTAGCTATCAGCTGAGTATATTGAGAGCCACAATCAAGGATAAGGATCATTTCTTCCATCGGGCAAAGGTAATTTCTTTTAAAATTTCATTAATGCTTTTTATCCATCATTTTTAAACTGATTATTAACTTTTCGTCTAAAAAATCTTTTTTTTACCTAAATCATTGATTATTACTAATTTTGCCAGACCTAAATTTAAAACCAAACTTATGAAAGTTCTAAAAGTATTAGTGATTATCCTTGTTATCCTTGTTGGTGGATATGCCGCTTGGATGGCTACTATTCCAGCCGATTTTAAGGTTGAAAAAACTAAAGAAATAAATGCTCCTGCTAGCAAGGTGTATAGCCAAGTAGTAGATCTAACCACTTGGAAAAACTGGAGCTACTGGGATCTTATGGACAGTACCAATGTAGTTACCTATGATGGAACTCCAGGAGAAATTGGTGCTTCTTATTCTTGGGAAGGCGATCTTACTCAAAAGGGAAGATTTGAAATTACCGAACTAGATGCCAATAAAAAATTGGGTTACGATATTGAGTTCGATGGTCAAGGTGGTGGATTTGGCGCCTTAGTTATGGAAGAAAATGAGGGCAAAACCACGGTTAGCTATTCCTTTGAAATGAAATTTGGATTCTGGGACAGAATTGGAAGTTATTTTATGGATGGTGTAATGGGAATGGCATTTGATTCTAGCCTTGTAAACCTTAAATCCTATATTGAAGCATTACCTGCCGACAAACCTTCTTATGAAGCTTCCATAGAATTAATGGAAAATACTCCAATGGCCTATTATGCTGTTACCGATGAAATTCCGATGTCTGACTTAAATTCTGAATTTTTCGCTTCTAGATTTGGTGAGGTTGGACAATACTTAGGAAAAGAAGCTGCTAACCTTAGTGGAGCACCATTTGCAGTATACCACCTTTGGGATACTGAAAATAAAATGACCAAAGTTTCTGTTGCCTTACCAGTAAATAGTGAACTTGAAGGAAACGATAGAGTTCAAAAGGGAATGACCCATGAAGGTACTGTACTTAAAGGAAGTCATTGGGGAGATTATGCTGCCACTGGTGAATTACATATGGCTATTGACAAATATGCTGCTGATAACAGTTTTCAAATTGTAGGTTCACCTTGGGAAGTTTATGTAACAGATCCTACAACTGAGGCTGATACCTCAAAATGGTTAACTGAAATTTACTACCCTGTTATGAAAACAGAAGCTGAAAAAGCTGCTGAATAATTAATCGAAGAGTTTAAAAATAAATTATTAAAGCTCCCCTAGGGGAGCTTTTTTTATACCCTTTGGCCAGATGCCAAGCCAATGAATAATAATGACTTTGATGCTTTCAATACGGCCTGTTTTACTTAGCTTTTTAAGGGTTTACAAAACTTAAAATCACCACTGCATCCGCACTAAATAAAAAAAGCCCCGCTAAATTTAGCGAGGCTTTCTAATTTTTAGATTGTCCAAGACCTAGTAGAAATTTGCTCTACGATCTTTAATCTTAGCTGCATCTTTTAATGAGGTGAAAATTCCACCACGAATGCTTGGCTTTATATTATTAACCAATCTGGTTTGTTCGTTTGTATAATCTGGTAATTCTGCTGGACTAACATGAGTCTCAGCTGTAACTACAAATACACCATTAATTCCAATTACGGGCTTGGAAAGAGTATTCACTTCTACTGTACTTAATGCACCCACAACTTTAGGTTCTGTACCATATCCGCTAATTACTGCTCCAGAAAAATTGGTTACCTGGTCTTTCACTGAGGTATTTAGAGCAGAAGCAAGGGCTGTAATGTCCGTAGCCTTTAACATAGCCTCATTGATTTTTTTCACCAATATTTCCGCCTTTTTCTCGCGAATAACCATTTTCTTCACTTCCTCTTCCACTGAAGCTAATTCTGCAACACCCTTTTCCTTTTTATTCGTAAGGATGGTTACGGCAAAAGTGCTTATCGTTCCATTAACTGTAAATAATTGTACATCACCAACATTTGTTTCTGGCTTATAAGTCCATTTTACAATATCGCGACCATCGCCAGCGATTCCGGAAATGTTTTCTTGAAATTTAGGAATATCCGTAACAGGACGAAGAGAGTATGAATTTTCTTCGGCTTTCTTTCTAAAATCTTCCACAGAATTTAATCCAGTGGCAAATTTACTCGCTTCATCATAGGCAATATTAAAGGTTTCATTGCTGGTGGTTATTTCACGAGAAATGGTCACCAATTCAATAGCTTCAGATTTTTCTCCATGACTAAGTACTTCGATAATATGAAATCCGAATGATGATGGTACAAGCTTAATTGATCCAGGCTCATTATTGAAGCAGAAATCAGAAAATGGCTTTACCATGGCTCTATCCCCAAACTTTTCCAATTTCCCACCCATAATGGCAGATTGGCTATCGTCAGAATTATCTTGTGCTAAAGTTGAAAAAAGAGAAGTATCCGCTTTTACCGCTTCCAACAAACTATCAGCTAAAATTTGTGCTTGCTGAAAAGTTCTTTCTGTCGTTGCCCTTGTAGCTCCAGCATAGCTGATAAGGATATGTCTTGCTTCTGCAGAATCTGGCAAAACTTTGCGATCCGTGATTTTTGTTAATCTATAATAATCACCATCCAAGTAAGGACCTTTAATGAAGCCAACTTCCTCTTCAAATAAGCTGCTATCCAGAGGCGCAGGAATATTTGACAATCTGTAGAATGAAGGGTAGGTTGGAATATCAGAGTTGCTGATGGCAAAAGAGGAATCATCTTCGGTAGTAAGGAATGATTCTAAAGTATCACCATTTGTGATAACTGGTTTTAGAAGTTTATTTAAATCTTCCACCACATCGGCTTTATCTTGCTCAGAAGGTAAAACAGAAAAACTTACAAATTCAATACTTCTTCCTTCTTCAGTTTCGAAATCTTCCTTGTGCTCGTTCAAATATTTTTGAAGATCGCTTTGACTGTATTCTATTGTTGAATCTGGAATGGAGCTAAACTCCTGAACAATAAATTTTCCAGTTGTGGAATTGTTGTCCATGGCATAATTAATCTTAGCCAAATTTTTAGGATAATAGATTCCTTTTTCAACAGCTGTTGTGTATTTGCGACTGCGAGTATCTTCTATGGTTCCATCTTCAAAATTTAACCAACCTTCATATTCTTTTCTAGCATTCTCGTCATTGCTGCTATTCGCTTTAATATTGTTGATATATTCTTGCAATAAAGACTCACTAAAAACCTGACTTACAGGATCTTTAAATACAGGTGCGTTTTGAATATTTGGATTCGACTTCAATCTTTCATATAATTCTTGAGAAGTACATTCAAAACCTAAATTGTCGTATTGGTTTTCCAGTAATTCTTCAGAAATTAACTTATTCCAAACACCTTCAGCCACTTGTAACTGAGAATAGTTTGAAGAAGGATTCTGCTGCTGTTGTTGTTTCAAAAGAGCTTCATACTCTGTCATTTCCTTTGAAAATTCTGGTAATTCAATAGTTCTACCATTGATTTTCCCAACAACCAAGGCATCGCCTCTAAAGATTGAGTTTCCGCTTCCTAATAAATCGGTAAGGATAAATGCTAGAATAGCAACTCCAATGATTCCTATCAACAATCCCGAACGTCTTCTTATGCGCTCTAATTCCGCCATAACTAAAATTAAATTTAAGTCTGCGAATATACAATTGTCAATCAAAAGAATAAACCACTATTTAGGGTTTATTTAGTCTTCGGAAATACGAAGTCGAATTGTATTGATTTTTGACTCTGAAACATCCTCTACTGTGAATACATATGGAGGCAAATGAAATTCCTCTCCTTGAGGGGGAATACTCTCTAAATAATTGATTACCAAGCCTCCCAAGGTGCTGTAATTTTCAGATTCTGGAAGCTTTAAATCGTATTTGATATTTAGATAGTCTATTTCTTGTCTGGCAGAAAATCTATATTCCATATCGGAAATTGGCTCTTCAATTAGATCTTCTGTATCATGTTCATCATCAATTTCCCCAAAAAGTTCCTCCACAATATCCTCCATGGTAACCAATCCTGAGGTACCACCAAATTCATCTAAAACCACAGCAATGCTCCTTCTTTCCCTAATCAGCAAATTAAGAATCTCATTTGCTGGCATACTTTCCGGAATAAAGCTTACTGGTCTAAGGATGGATTTTATGTCTTTCGGCTTTTTAAATAATTCAAAACTATGGGTATAGCCAATAATATTATCTACAGAATCTTTATAGATTAAAATTTTACTGAGGCTGGATTCGATAAAGCTATCTCTTAATTCATCAATTCCCAAGCTTTCATCAAGCGCTACCACCTCGGTTCTAGGGATCATAAATTCTCGAGCCTTTATTTCATTAAACTCCAGAGCATTTTTAAAAATTTGTATTTCTGTATCTACCTCCTCCTCATTAGGGGTGAAGGCATCTGTTCTTTCTTTTACATAATTATCTAAATCCACCTTATTGAAGACAGATTCGGCCTCCTTGGGGTTGGCCTTTAATATGTATTTAAGCACAAAATTGCTAATGGCAATCATAAAGCTCACCACCGGATAAAATAAATAATAGAAAAAGGCACTAGGGATGGCAAAAATTTGAAGATACCAGGTGGGATTGGTATTAAAAATAGCCTTAGGTAAAAATTCTGCTAGTACTAGAATTACAATGGTACTGGCAAAAGTTTGCAAAAGAAGCACCCAAATTCCTAAATCATCTGGCATAATAGGGCTGAGAAGCTCAGGCATAAATAAACCATAGATAACCAAGGCTACATTATTTCCAACCAACATGGCGGCAATAAAACGCGATGGCCTTTTTATAAGCCTACTAATAACTTGATATGATAAGATGCCCTTTTTGTTTTCTACCTCAATATGGAAACGATTTGAGGAAACAAAAGCAATTTCTATCCCTGAAAAAAGTGCTGAAAATAATACGGAAATAATGATATAACCGACGATGGTCATTCTTGATTTTTAAGTTTCTCCTTCTGTCGCTCCTCCATTTTTAATCTGGTTCTCCTTCTAAAAAAGTACATGAAAATTCCAACAAAGAAAGAAAGGTAAAACAATTTTGGCGCATCTTCAACTCCCCACAAACGGATTATCTCAAAAAGTGAGGCGGCTATCACAAAGAGCCACATATACTCAACTATCTTAATTGCTTTCCTCATCTTCATTTAAATTGATGGTACCTATAATATCCTTTATTTGATAATCTGTAAAATCCTGATTGGCTTCAAAACCATTTCCTTCTATAATCTTGTCTGGAGTAGTAATTTTCACATAGGCATCTGAATAAATCAAACCCTTTTTTTGATCCCAATACATTAATTCTGTATTGATCTGTTCTCCTTTTTTATTTAAAACTACAACATTACCCTTTGCTTCCCAAATTTGAGTATTCATCATCTGCTTAGCATAATTTGCTCTTAGCCGTGAATTCTCATTTCCCTCCTTATCATAAAAATTGACATTTATATTTTTGGGGAATAATCTATAAGGCTTTTCCAATTGGGAATAGGTTTCAGCCAAAGGTGCCTTTAATAATAATCTAGTAAAGCTACTGTCCGAATACTCCAAGACCAAATCTTCCTGGATTTCCATAGGACTATTATCTACCGCCGCTAACTTTTTAACCTCGCCCACATCATTCTCACAAGAAGACAAAAAAAGCATCACAAGCGAAAGGCTTATGATGCTTAATAGATTATAGCTTTTTAAAAGCATTGTTTAATAAAATGCTACAGTTATAGTTTCATTGATCCAGCAACCAATGCTGTGTTTTTGACCTTCAATTATACCAAGGTTAAAACAGATTGACTTATCTGGAACTTGTTTTTTATAAGATGCTATTAATGAATTGGCCTTTTTAGCAACTGTAGGATCAATACTTTTTGCATAATTCAATTTATCGATAGCCAACCAGTAAACTGCTTTCTTTTCAAAAACATTAGCACCACATTTTCCTTCGGCAGCTGCATATATTTGTGCTAGTAGAACATATGGATTTCCCCAATCTCTTCTTTTCGCAGCAGCTTTTAAACAATTGCTCTTAGCACTACTCAGCTGACCAATTTTAATATTGATATTAGCCATGAAATAATAATCCTTAGCCGCTTTTTTAGGGTCGATCTCTTGGGTGGCTGCCTCTTCAAAATATTTTAAAGACTTACTGTATTCTGCTTTGGTATATGCTAATTTACCCATGGCACGTGCTGCACTAATAGATGGCTCTAACTTATATAAAGCTTCAGCAATTTTAAAGAAGGTAGGATTGTCTGAACAATCACTCTCTTCACCATTCTCATCTTCCCTTTCCTTTAATAACATTTTGGAAGCACGTTTTAACCAAACGATATCCGTTTTATTGGCTTCAAAACTCTCATCATTATAAATGGTTTGCAATCTATCGCAAGTAGCGATTTTTCCAATAATTTTTTGCGCATTAGACTCAACTTTTTCATAGCGTACTAGCTCTCTTTTTGATTTCCCCAAAAGCCTTTGCTCCTTAGCAGTTAAATCTGAAGAGGTGGTATCCTCACTTTTAGCGCTTAATTCGGCAATAGTTTTATTGAGACTATTATTATTAACCTCAATACCTTCCACTACCACTGCATAAGCATTAAATACATCTTCAATTGAAAAAACCTTTTCATTAAAAAGTCTTGCTGAAACTGCGAATAAGCCGTTGTAAAAAGCAGCACTTTGCTCCTGCCCACCAATTTCCAATGCTTTGGTAAAGAGGTCGTAAATTTCTTGATTGGTTCCCCTCTTATATTTCATCATGTCGACGGCTTTTAGACCTAGAACATAATCTTCTTTGCCTGGGAAATATTCTAACCTTTTATCATAAACCTCAAGAAGTAAATCAACCATCGCTGATTCTAGAGAATCGTTTTGGGCCTTTTTGGCTTTTTTAATTTGCGCCTTTACAATCATAGGTCCGTAAACAAAATTGTTTTTTGATGATTGTGGACAAATTTCATAAACCTTTTTCCAAGGAATATAGGCTACATCTATTCTCTTGGCCTTTACTTCATCGTCATACAAATATAGGTTGTCACGACAAGTTGCACTATCAGTTCCATATTTGGACTGAGCCTGGCTGGTAAGACTAAAACCTAATGCCGCAACAAATATCCAAAGTACCTTTTTCATTTTTCTTCTCTCTTTTATCTGTATTTATATTTAATAAACCATTTATCATTTAGGGTTAATCCTAAATAAAAGTTCACGTATGTTTCTTGAATTAAACCGTTGTTGGTGGTTCCTCTTCGACCTACAACTATCCCCGTATTTATGGTATTCACCCTCACTACTCCAGGTATGTTGCTTCGTCTTAATGGTATACCCATTCCAAAAGTCATTCCATAATTATAAATGTCGGTTCCATTTACATTAAAAGCCGTCTTTTCATAAAAGCCACCAAACCTATATTGAATTATAGAGGTATAGGATCTACTTTTTTGCAGCCTGGAAAATGTTTCTATTGGAATAAAAAAACCGCCAAGCTCAGCTTTGTAACCATCCACCATATTGGTATTACCGCCATCAAAATTTTTAAATTCAGAACCATTGTATAAATGAAAATCTGCATTTATAGCCCAAGCATGATTGCCATTATAAAGCGATTTCTTTTTCTTACCATAAGAAATACCAAATCCAAATTCACTTGGTAGCTTTATTTTAGAATCTATAGAGCTGGATAAAGCTGTACTATCAATTGGAGATTCTAATCCTGGCTGACCAATAAAAGTATAGGAGTAATTCCCTACTGTTGTATTTAGATTCATAGAATTAGAAAAAGTTGCCCCTATTCCTAATTCTCTATCGTCTTTTAAATTGTGCTGGTATTGTGCTCCAAAACTGAAATAAGCTCCTCTAATATTAGCCACTTCCTGAACCTTGGTATTGTAAAATTTGGAATTATCCCAAAGGATATATCTGCTCTCCTCTACCTTTCCAAATATAAAGGAGCTGTTTACACCAAGTGAAAGTCCATTTGCAACTTCAAAAGAGTTTCCAATAAAAAGTTGATTTAATCCACCATTCCCATCTGTTTGGCGGCTTACCGTTTGATCCACAACTTGGGTGCTCGAAGAAATGCTATAGCCTTTTAGACTATAAGGCTGTAATCCTATAGCAGCACCCCACCAATCTTTTAAAGGAACACCAAAAGCAAAATATCTAAGACCTGCACTTCCGTTCTTTTCAAAAATATCCGGATTGGATTGTCTTTGTTGGATGGAAGAACCTTGAAATCCGATTTCAAAAGCGGTAAGGTCCAAAGCCGTATAAGAAGCTGGGTTTAAAAAGTTGACATTGGTATTATCAAATATCCCAAGATTTGCACCCGCATATCCTTGAGCTGCGCTGTATGCATTGCTGTATAAATCTCCAACTCCAATTTTAGAATATGGAGAGACAGAAGAAATCTGTGCGTTTAATTGGGTGATAAATAAAATAAAAAAGGGGACAATTATTATCCCTTTAAAGCCTTTCTGCATTGTATTCCAGAATATGGTTCAATCCTGTTAGTAAAAAATCTGGCGCTGCAAAGATGCTATTTTTTAGCAAGTAGTCAAACTGATTTGCATCTCCACCGGTAATTATTGTAATTAAAGATGGATAACGCTTATTATATTCAGCTATTGTAGCCTCCACTTCCCTTTTAAATCCACCGATGCTTCCACTTAAAATTGACTCTTCAGTACTTTTTCCTACCAGTTGAAAATCAGATCTTTTGGAAATATGAGGTAGTCTTGCGGTAAAATGTGCCAAAGATTTTAAACGCATTTCCAAACCAGGAGAAATCCCTCCACCATGGTAAATGGAATTTTCATCCAAAAAATCATAGGTGATACAAGTTCCACAATCAATAATAAGACAGTTTTTATGAGGATATAATTTTTGAGCCCCAGCAGCAAGAGCAATCCTATCTATGCCAAGAGTATCCGGACTTAAATAGTTTAAAGTAAATGGCAATGGGCTTTTTGCATTTAAGTCCAAAATGGGAAAGGGAAATTGCTCAAGCTTAAACTCCTTACTCACATTGGAAATAATAGCAGCTTCTACATCCGGCAGCATTTGTAAAGCCTTTTGAATTTGATGCAGATCATCTGTTGGAAAAGTTTGTTTTTCCAAAAGCTGACCATCTCTAAAGAGGGCTATTTTCGCCAGGCTATTGCCAAAATCAAAAATTAGATTCACTGAAATTAAATAAGTTAGCTGACAAATGTAAATCTTCGAACAAAATATGTTTTGATTTTTAAAAAAATATTTACATTTGCGCCCCGCTTAAGGGAAAAGCGGTGCCATAGCTCAGTTGGTAGAGCAAAGGACTGAAAATCCTTGTGTCGCTGGTTCGATTCCAGCTGGCACCACTGGGAAAATCTCCCATAAATGCAAAAGCCTGCAAACCATACGTTTGCGGGCTTTTTTGTTTTCTGCATTTTAAAATCGAAAGAAATAAGGAGTTATAATATGGTGCAGTTTGGGTCTAACTAACTGCTTTCCTAGAAATTCTTGGTGATGAATTAAGTTTAATTAAACCTTTAGTTTGAATCGACTTAAACATATACCATTCAAGCTATTTAGACCGGTAAAAATTTAGATTGAAAAGGTAAAACAAAGAGTAAATGAGAACAAATGAACTTGGATCTTTTTAAAAAATAATACCTATGCATTCCAAATATTTTTAAACACTATTTTAAGGACAATAAAAATATTTCTAATTCTTCCACAACCCATTCTGGTTCACCTAAATGGATATAATGTCCACTATTTTTAGTATATAAAATTTTTACATTCTCCTTATCTTTTTTCCAATCCGAAAATAGCCTCTCCTTAATTTGAACATTCTTTTTTGTTAGAAATGAATTTTCTTGTTTAGAAGCAAGAATGGTGATAGGAATATGGCTTGGAAGAGGGCATTTTCTCATTTCCTGGTCAATATTATAAACCTCTTTCCATTCCTTATATACGGCAGGAGAGCCTTTTTTAAAATTGTTGTCCCAGGCTGTTTTCATAGAATCCACAGCATTTTGGGTCATCTCATTGAAAACTTCATCATAGAGATATTCATGGGTAGGGTCAATTAAAAACAAGCCCACAATATTGGATGGAAAAGACTGTTGATACTTTCTAACAATATGTCCACCAAGAGAGTGTCCTAGCAAAACTATGGGTCCTTCAATTTCGTTTTGTGAGATCAAACTTTCTAAATCTGAAACTAGGTTTTCAATTGATCTAGAAGAGTCTGTATCTGCGGTTCCTCCAATTCCTTGTCTATCGTAGGAGATAGTTTTATAATTCGCAGAGATATTTTCTTGGATAATATTCCAATTATTTAAAGGCGTTCCCAATCCAGATTCAAAAATGATAGTAGGGCTCCCTGTTCCTTTGATAAGGGTATTGAAATTTACTATCTCCTGCTTTACTTTTTGGTCCACAGGTTCTAATAAATCCTGATTTTCTATTTGATCATTTGAATTTATACAGGATAAAAAGGGAATAAATAGAAGAAGTCTAAATTTCGATATATTCATAATTGCATATTACAACTCATCGTAAACAAGCCCGTTTTAGCTTTTGAAAAGATAGCTATTTTCAATTGGACGAGTTTGGGGGGTAGTGAATTTTAAATCTGCTTAAAATAAATTAGCGCTGTGAGCCCTAAATGTAATTTATTTTTTATTCATTTTCACATTGGAGCTTTGGGTACCCTTTTCACAAAAAAACAATCTTCAATCCATCTTCTTCTACTTCAAAAACTTTAAAAAAAGGAAAATGACTACAGGAAGAAAAACTGTATTAAAAATATCCGACAGGCTTTCACCCCTATTTGCTTGACTGCCTTGTTTAAGAGAATAAGAAATATCCAATGCTTCATTTAATAGGCTAATAGTTAGAATTAGGAATAAACAGATTACCTGATTTCTCCCCTTGAAAATTAAAACCCAAATCAAATAAAAAAAGACTCCAGCATAAACGTGTAGTACATCTCTAGATAAACATCTCCAGCTTTCTACAAGCGATTTAAAACTTTGATTTAATTCTTCCATTAAGCTTTCGGGTATTTCTTCTGTATATGCCTTTTGAAACGCCATGGCCCGGCCAGTATTGTGGAATTGGAATCTCTTGAAATCCAATATAAAATCATTTGTTAGCCAATATTGGATCTATAGGAAAGGTATTCGCTATAGAAATCTGATATTATATAATAATTCTCTACCCCGTCAAAGCTGACCTATAAATCGTGGTTAAGCCAAATTCATTAATTGCCTTAATTGCCTTAATTGCAAATCTAAAATATTTAGGCTGTGCTTTGTTTGGCCCTCTTTTGTTTGAGAAATAATTCGATTGAATCATTTGGAGGAATTTGTGGCTAGGTGTATACTTTTAAATAAGTCACAAAATCTAAGTCTAGGATACCACATCCTAATAATTTCTGAAAAAAATTCAAATTGGAAATTCAATAAAATTTGGCTCAACAATATCTGTCAACCAAACTCCATTTTCAGATTGATAGAATTTAAGGCCTTGTTCACTCATTTCCTTAGCATGGATGATCAAAACAATTGGTTTTCCATATCGCTGCCCAACCTTCAAAGCAGTTTCTTTGTCTGATGATAAATGAACATGATGTCTTTGCCCTTTTAGCAGCCCGTTTCTCCCTATGGGATCAAGGTTTTTTTCGGCTGTTCCGTGAAAAAGTATCTCAGGCGGGATTTTTTCTGGCCATCCCAAATCAACTTGAATTGAGTGCCCTTGATTAGCTCTTATTTTTAAAAAATCATCGGAAAAAAGAAATCTCTTTTTATCACTATTGGCAACTAGGCCCTTAAGATCCGTAAAGGTCAAACTAAAATTATGATCCTTCATTTTTTTCAACAATTCTTCACTATTTGCCCAGCCGTTTTTGTCTAAGCTTAGGCCAATACTTTCCGGTTTATGTCTCAAAATTAAACTCAAGAATCTACTCGCCTTGATTTGTTGTTTATCCGTCATTATTGCCATTAATTACCCTTTTATTTTTTATGATACCCACCAATTTCATCCGAGATATAAATGCTAGATAAACATATTAAAATTCAGGAATAAATGAATTTAATGAGAATAGGCCATTATTATATATGCCCTTCCACTTTTAAGCAAGCATTTATTCTTTCGGTCAATAGTTCAATTAGTTCATTGTCAAGAAATTCGTATTCATCTTCAATATGCAAAATGCTTATTGGAGGCAAATTAAGATGTCGATAATTTACGGCCACCCTTGCACCCTGCCCATCTTCCATAACAAAAATTAAATCCGACCATTCGATATCTTTATCTTTAATCTGTCGTTGACTTTTCGGACTAAGACCCACAGATCGAATATTAAAACGGCTATCATTTTTAAAAATATACTCCGCCGTTCTGCTTCTTTTTTTATTTCGACCGCAGACCACTAATATATTTGGTCTTTCATTCATTTTTTTACTTTTTAGGAAATTGGAATTTATTTAACATCATGGTACAAAAGCACATGGAAGGATTTTCAATTCATTATTACATTTTAAGTGTAAACCTACTTTGCCACTAAATTGAAAGCCAAAAACTGACTAAGGACAATTTTTATCAATATATGCTATTAATGCCTTAATTTCCTCATCAGTTAACTGATTTATCGGATGTTCATTTTCGCCATTCACTATATTTTTCAAATCTTCTTCACTCTTGGTTTTTGTAATACAGGAGAGAGCTGGTCCAATGATTGGCTTATTGAGTTTGTGGCACATTCCACATTTACTTTGCAATAGTATTTTCCCCTTGTCAGATAAGCTTATTTGATTTTCTTTAGCAAGAACTTCATCATACAATTCTTGATCATATACGTCATGCTTGTCCGATGTATTTCCTTGATTAACCTTGTAGGAATATACTTTTAGACCCTTGGTGAATATGCTTACTATTTGATTACATTTCCCTGAGGCTAATTCACATGGGTTTATAAACTCTACTGTTTTCAATACTTGCCCACTTTCATCAAAAAAAGTACTGGTATCAATGTGTCGATTGTTTTCATAATACTCAATTCTTGAAATCTTACCACTGGGATGGTAGCTTTTAATCTGACCTGAAAATTTTCCATTTACATAGTTCTCATGAAAAACTAAACCACCATTCTCATTATAGGTGAATGACCAGCCATTTCTCTGATTATTAAAAAACTGAGATTTATAATTAACCTGACCGTTTTCAAAATAAATAAATTCTAAAAGGGTGTCCTTGCCTTGGTATTTGACATATTCTTTCATAGTCTGACCATTTGCATACCTCTCCAAAATTTTTCTCCGCTCCACCTTTTCTTGAGCTAAAGAAATCTGTGCTATTAGGAAACAGAGTAAAATTATTATGTTTTGCTTCATGTTATTTTAATTTTGGATACAATTCCGGGAAGATGTTGACTTCCTTTTCCGAATTTTTATTTTTCTAAAAAGCTTTTAGCACTAGGCTTATTGATTAGTTGGAGCATTGGGCTCCTCACAAATAATTTGACCGGCAATTTAAGAAGTTTGGGCTTTTAAAGTGAGGTAGCAAAATTTATCTCTGGGCAAATAAATCTCCCTTTGGAGCCTATTGTAAGCTTAGGGCCTAATCTTAGCGTTTGGCATAAATGCTTTCATCAAAATCACCAAAATGCAGTTCTTTTAAAAACTCTGTTTTGGGATCAAAAAAGGCATAAAATCTCTTTTTTCTATACCCTAAAATATGACTATCAATATTATGGTCAATGATATTGTAGATGAAATCTTCAATTAATTTGGCATCTGGTTGGCCAAATATTTTTATTAAGTCCTTAGAGCTTATTCTAATATCTTGTAGGTAACTAGAGGAAAGCTTTACTCGTACAACTTCCCCATTTTTTATCTCAAACGAAGCGCCTGTCCACAAATGAATCCAGCCTTTTCCTTTTTTAAGAGCTTCAATTCTATCTTTAAATTTGAATTGATTAAAGCCTTTTCCAACCACATAAATGTCAATAATTTCATAGTAGTCTATCTCATCCACCTTAGACCCCACACCTAGCCCATCAATTTTAAAAGTATCGACTTCAAAATTGCGGTTTAAGAACCATTCTTTTTTCAATATTTCCTTCATTATTCAGTCTGTTATTATTAACTCCGCAAAACAATTCTATTGGCTTCAATCCATTCTCAAGGCGACCATTAGCAATAGGAAGCTGGAACTCTTTAAACTTACTTACTGTTTGCCTTTAAATATTGGATTTTGTGGATAATTTTTTGTTTTAATTCTAAGCTTTGGAAATTCTTAAGCACTGGGATTAACATCTTTCGTTTTAGTGAACCTTAGTATTAGTAAACCAAGGATTCCCTAAAATAAGATCCACTTTTCCCTAAAACCGCTGGTTTAATTGGTATATTTATTTCCCAGTGCTTGAATTACAAATCCCAATTTCAATTGTTTAATTAATTATAATATATGCTCTTTGTTAAAATTAAATGGATTTCTGGTTTACTCGTTGTTTTCCTATTAATCCTCACCACCAATTTATTGGACCGACAGCATTTTCAGACTATTAAAAACTCTGTGGTTTCTATTTATGAGGATCGCCTAACTGCTTCTGACCTAATTTTTAAACTTTCCGAAGAAATTGAAAAAAAGAATTTAGCCCTTGTAACATCGGATTCCAACTTCTTTGATCTAGAGAATAAAACTAGCAATCAAACTATAGACCTCTTAATTGACAAATATTTTGAAACTGTGCTCACTCAGGATGAGGAAAGGGAAATTGAAATGTTTCATTCTGATTTTAAGGAACTTAAAAAGCTAGAATCCTCGGAGCTCAATTCACTTGACTATCCCGTAAATTCAAGCTCTAATAAACTACTACTGAAGATTAGAGGCTTGAAGAATAATTTATCCAATCTTTCAAAAATTCAATTATCTGAAGGCGAAAAGCAGCTTTCCATAGCCTCCAAATCAGTCAGCGCAGTAGTGCTGTTTACCAGAATTGAAATTGTTTTCCTAGTGATTATAGGATTATTTATTCAAGCCATAATTTTATACAATCCCAAAAGATCTAGGTCTTAAGGCTAGGTATTTGTGGATTTATTTTTGTTTAAATGCCATTGTGGTTTTTATAGGGAAGAAGTTGATCAGCCTTCTATCCTTTAAACTTATTTTCCTTCCTCATCAGCTATAAAGCTGTTGCTAATTATATAGGTATAAGGAAGCTTATTCGATATTATTATTTTGTGGAGGACTTTTTTAGAGCTCAATCTTTAAATAATTCCCTAGCCTATTTCAACCGTACTCCCTGACTGGAAAATGAAAGCCCTTGTTGGCCAAGGGTTGAAATCATTACCCCATCAAAAATTGGGGTAAAAATGGAATCTGTACTGGCCCAATTGAAAATAAAATTTCCACCAGCTCCTCCTTCATTGTCAAGCTCGGGAATTATTATTTCCAAGGTCTCCATAGGAAGAATATAAATGGGATTTTCCAAATAGTTACGAATCATTTTTCCATGAGTATCGTAGTATTTTGTATCGAGTATATAGGCCGTATCCTTATCGCTGGTATTCCTCATACTTACGGTTACTGTAAGTCCTACCATACTATGCGCATTTTTACTATAAACCTGAGAATGTACAGAGAGGTAGGTTTGACCAATATCTGTAAACCTTTCATTTGGCAATTCACACTTTCTCTTTTGCCAAGGCTCAATTTCTGGTAATTTTGGGCTGTCAATATCTGTATTACAAGAAATAAGGAAAATGCTGAGTATAAAATAAATGCTGGTTTTCATCAATGTTTAATATTTACTCTGTTTTATGCTAAATTATACTAAGCTAGTATGTGATTTTGAAAATTACCGAGATGCTAAGGATGCCCTTATACATCAAATGTTAGAGAAAGATTTATTCTAAAAGTCCTTAATTCCACTCTCTCTTTTTGCAATTCTCCATAACCAATCCTAGGGTTGGTACTGTAATTATATTCTTGGTCGTTTTGTGGATTATAATTCTCCATAAAATTACTAATTCGCAATCTATATGGCGAAAAATAATAGATGGGATTTGCTAAAAAGGATAATCTTAGGGATAGTTTTTTGCTCAGCACCTTTTCTGCTGATACTCCTATCAATCCCCTCAGTAGTACGTCATCATAGGTGGCAGTGAAGCTTTCGCGTATTCTTTGGGTTTCAATTTCAAATAATTCATAGGAATCAAACCTTTGAACATATGCCGCTTCCAGTCCTCCTACAATCCAAAAATTATAATCTTTGTTTTTACTCATCAGGTTTCGTTCCAGGGCAAATTCGAAGCCTAAAACTGTATAGCCATATTCCACACGCTCCTCCTCGCCTGATGTCACCAAGCTATCTCCTTGATAGCTTGCAGACCGACCATTTATGGAAACACCATCCCATTGAAACACATTTTGATAATTAATTCCATACCTAAAATTTAGTTTCTTGGACTTTTTATGAATTAGACCCAAAGAAAAATTATGCAAAACCGGACCATGATCGTGCTTGCCTTCCCCGAACACAATTCTTTCCTGAAGGGAAAAAATCTCAGCATTAAAGGCACTATTACGTGGCTGTATTCCAAAACCATAGCTCAAATAGGCATTCCATGGTTTTTGGGCAGATAAACTTTGGCAGCCAAAGAATAGGAATAATGTGAACAGTAAATACCTAGTTTTCATTCCAGAAATTGAACTTTTAATATCGACTAAATATACGATTTACAATTATGCTAATTTCATGAAGGCAAAACACCATTTCAAATATTTAATCTTGCAAGCATTGCCTAAAAGCTTATATTTAATCTCTCTATGAGAGTAAAATTTTACTAACCCAGTTTCCTAGAGCTTCGGCTCTTTGAGATTGAACTGTGAGAGGCCCTTGCTTTGTAAGGGCCTTTTTTAATCTACCAAACCCTGCTGAAAAGCGTATTTCACTAAACCATTTACATTTCTAACATTTAGTTTGCTAATGAGGTTTTTACGATGAGTCTCCACAGTATGTTTGCTAATAAACAGTTTATCGGCAATTTCATTAGTGGTTAATTCCTCGGCAATAAGTATTAGCACCTCCTTCTCTCGGTCTGTTAACTCTACTATCTGATAATCTTTATCTTGCTTTTGCCTTTTTTGCAATCCTTCCATTATCCTATTGCTTACCTCTTGGCTATAATAGTTTTCTCCCTTTACCAGACTTCGAATGGCTAATTCCAACTCAGCCTTTCCTGTGTTTTTTAGCAAATAACCTTGTGCCCCTGCTTTTATTAATTTTTGGATATAATCTACTGTTCCAAACATGGTTAGCATGAGAATTTTTATACTAGGATATTTTTCACTAATAATTTTTGTAGCCTCTAAACCATCGATTTTGGGCATATTCATGTCTAGTAAAATAACATCCGGAAGCTGATCTTCTAAAATTTCCAGCAAAACTTTACCATTTGGAGCTTCCTTAATAATTTCAAAATCCTCAATTTCTGAAAGTAATGCTTTGAGCCCATCAATGAAGATTTGGTGGTCGTCTGCTATAATAATTTTAATCATAGTTTTTCATTTAAAGAGGCATTTCAATTATTACCGTTGTTCCCCTTCCAAGTTTAGAATCAATGGTATAGCTCCCTCCTAATTTTTCAGCCCTAAGGTTTAAATTGTGAAGTCCTATTCCACTACCCTGTTTTTGAATTTTCTCTATTTCAAAACCTATCCCATCATCCTCAATAATTACATTAAATTCATTCTCTAATCCATTTATCTGGATGCTAATATTCTGGGCCTTCGCATGCTTAAGACTATTGTTTACAGATTCTTGAATAATCCTGTAAATGCCAATTTCCATTTCTCCTCCCAGCCTTTGATCTAAACCATACATCTGGCAGCTACATTTTAAAGTTCCTATGCTATTTATAGAATCACAAAATTCCTCCAAGGCAAATTTCAATCCTAAGCTACTTACAAGTCCAGTACTCAAATTATGAGATACCCTTCTAATTTCTTCACAGGATTCATCTAATAGATTACTGGCCTTTTGGTATTGTTCCAATGTTTCCTTTGGTGCCTCCTGAATTTTTTCTGAAAGGGCACTAAAAAGTAATTTAACAGTGGAAAGCATACTCCCTGTTCGGTCATGCAGGTCTGTGGCTATTCTTTGTCTTTCTTCTTCCTGCCCTTTTATCAAAGCATTCACAGCTTTTAATTCCTGCTCATTTATTAAAACATTGATTTTTTCTCGAGCTAATTGAGCATCCTTCAATGCGTTTTTTCGCCTTTGGTAATAGGCATATAAGGCTATAAATAAACCCATCAATAATAAAAGTCCACCTGCAAAAAGGGCATTTCTTTCGGCTAAACTGGTTTTGTTTTTTTCGGCCAGTAATTCAATTTTTTGCTCCTTTTTTTCCGTCTCATATTTCGTTTGCATCTCGGAAATACTAGCCACTTTATCCTTGTTAATTAATGTGTCTTTTAACTGAGAAAATTTTTTCTGATAAAAAAATGCCAATTGATGATTCCCCATTAGAGAATAGCTTTTTGCCAATTGCTCAAATGCATTCGCCTTTAAATTTAGGTCTTCAATTCTAATGGAAATAGGGATAACCCTTTGGTAATAAGAAATTGCGGAATCGTAAAGACCTACATTTTCAAAAAGGATTCCTAAGTTTAATAAAATGGAGGCTTTACCCTTGTCATATTCTAGGTAATGGTATTGCCTAAATGCCTTTTTATAAAAATGATATGCCTTAGGGAAGTTTTCTTTTTGATCGTAGCAATTAGCAATATTATTGGCACATATCCCCAAATTAAAAACATCACCAATAATTTGAAATAGGCTATCTGCAAGTAGAAAGTTTTGCAGTGCTAGGTCATATCGATCAATAATGAAATAGTAGTTCCCCATTCCATTATAAGAAGTGGCTAGACCCTCATAATATTGACTGGCTTCCCCTAGATTTTTTGCCTTTTCATAATATTCAAAAGCTTTTAGAGGGCTTGAATATTCTGATTGTAAATCACCTAAACCATTATAGGCACTTATTAATCCGGCACTGTCTTTTGCCGTTTCACTGAGTCTTAGGCTTTCGAATAAAATTTGGAAGGAAGAATCAATTTGTGATTGTTGTCGATATACATAGTTCATCACAAAACAAACATTGGCTGCGCCCGAAAAATTCTGGAGCTTAACACGAATATTTTTGGCCTTTCTTAAATAGAAGAGTGCAGAATCATTTTTTCCTTTTGCATTATAAATAGAACCTAAACGCATAAAAGCAGAAGCGATACCCGCCTCATAATTTGTTTGTTTGGATTCCATTAACACCTCATTTGCCAAAATAAAGGAGGAGTCTAAATTGTGATTTTGCAAATGGTAGGCCCTAAGAATTTTTTGATCAATGGAATGAGTATCGCCCGCCACTGCTAATAATCTCAGATTTATCAACAACAACAAAAGGATACTCCTTAATTTGTTTGATTGGACCATAAAAAGAGCTAATCCCTATAATTCAATCACATTATTTAAATAGTCTACGCTTTGTGCCTGACCGGAATTAATGGCATTAATTTGATTTATAACTGGATAACTAGGTGGATTTGTAACAGGACATGGCAATTCCATAAATGCTGCAGCAGCTACATAATCACTTTCAATTCCTGAGGAGGTACTCGGTCTGGGTTCATAAAAACAAGAGACCGTTCCTAAAGGATTCCCAGGTTCCAAAGACATTCTATTGATATAGTCTACGGATTTGGTTTTGGACATAATAATTAGGAAATAGTTTTGCATATAAGTAGTGCTGGTACTCAATACCACCTTATACCTTATCTGGTCTTCTCCAGGTAAAATTGGTCCTTCATCCAGTTCATCTTCGTCAAATAATTTGGTAGTAACAGGCTTTAAAATTTTCCCCTTAGATCTGGTCTTCTTTGTACCACTTGTCTCTACCTCCACAATATTTACTTCATAATTATCCATAGACGGCGACTGTTGACTGTAAAAAGAACGCAAATAACTGGCCATGGGTGCATTTTCCTCCGGTTCCACTCCTTGATATGAAAACTCATAGGTGATGGTATTCGCTTCATTATCTACTTTGGGTTCGGAGAAGATTAAATTACCTGAGGAAAGGGGTAAATCGAAAACGAAGAAATAATAATTTACAGGACTTATAGTTGGCGGATCGCTGCTTATACTTTCGGATTTTCCTATTGGATTTATTAGCAATGTTCTGACGGGGCTTGGTGTAGTTTCACTCATGATAAATAATTAAATTGGTTTAAAACAGTTCAGTATTCCTTCAAATGTACAATTTTCGATATTCTATTTCTGCTCTTTAGCAGCAAGGTTATTAGTGAGAGGATTCTCGCCGGTATCCGTACCAACAAGAGTCTTTAGGCCATCCATTCCTACTAAAATAATTCTATAGCTTACCTTATTTGGGCTTTTATCTGTATACCATTCATAAGTATATTCGGTGGGCATTACAGAATGACCCTTGGCTTTGATTGTAGCAATAGCTTCAAAACTCTTACCATCCTCAGCTCTTTCTATTATGAAAAAACTAGAGTTTACTTCTTTGGGTAAAGTCCAATAAATACTTTCAGAATCCTCCTGAATTATAAGCTTTACAGGCAGCTCTTTAATGGAGTTTAGGGAGTCAATTTTTTGAGCATTTGATTGAAAAGTGAAAAAACTTAGACTTAAACTTAATAGTGCGATGAATTTCATAATGGTTTGTTTTTTTGATTTGTTGTTGAAACAAAGGTGCTGCGTATCAGGATTTTACAAATCACCCAAAACCGTGAAATTCACCTATCCCTGATTTCAGGGATGCTCAATTAATTCATAAATAAAATATAACAAGCGTTATATTTACCAAAAAATAACGCCCAAATGATTTCTATCCAAGAGGCAATAGATATTAGCTTACAAAAAACGGAGGTTTCCCAAAAAACGGAGATTTCTAAACTCGCAGATGCCTTAGGCCATAAACTAGCAGAAAACATTTATTCCAAGATGGATATGCCACCTTTTCCACAATCTGCTATGGATGGTTATGCCTTAAAAATTCACGACAAAAATGTTTATACCATTATTGCTGAACAAAAGGCTGGAGATGGCAATGATTTTAAATTGGAAGCTGGAGAAGCTATTCGAATTTTTACAGGAGCCATGCTTCCAAAATCTGCGGACAGCATTGTTATACAGGAAAAGGCAATACGAAAAGCTGATCTACTTTATCTAGAATCCAAAGCAAAGCTTGGCTCTAATATTAGGCCACAAGCAGAACAAATTAAAAAAGGAGAATTGGCATTGGAGAAAAATTTTATGCTTAATCCTGCCTCCATTGGTTATATAGCTTCCCTAGGAATTTCGGAAGTGAAAGTATGGGCCAAGCCCAAAGTAGGGATAATCAGCACTGGTAATGAATTAGTATCCCCTGGAAATAAATTAAAGCCCGGTCAGATTTACGAAAGCAATCAGCTCATGCTTACTAGCGCACTTCGCGAAAAAGGAATTCATAATGTGATTTCATATAAGGTTAAAGATAATCTTAAGGCTACAGAAATTTTGATTGAAAAGGCTCTGGAAGAATGTGATTACTTGCTGATCTCAGGTGGAATTTCCGTAGGGGATTATGATTTTGTAGCTAAGGCCCTCCATACAAATAAGGTAGATTGCCACTTTTATAAAGTAGCACAAAAGCCAGGAAAGCCAATTTGGTTTGGATCGAAAAATGGGAAATTGGTTTTCGCTCTACCCGGTAACCCTGCAGCTGCTCTTAGTTGTTTTTATGTTTATGTACTTCCCAGCATAAAAAAATGGCAAGGATTGAATGATTATAAAATCAAATGGGAAAAATCAATTCTAAAAGAAGCCTATTTTAAAAAAGGAATAAGGCCACAATTTTTAAAAGCTAAAACAAATGACAAGGAAATTGAAATTTTAGATGGACAAAATTCTTCAATGTTGGCCAGCTTTTCAATGGCCAATGCCCTTTGTTTTCTAGATGGAAAGGAAGAATACTGGGTGGAAAAAGGCAGTGCCGTTAATTATTTAAAAATCAACGAATGAAAATAGTTGCAAAAAGTAAAATTTGGCTGGAAACAGAAAATGGGATTCTTATTGGTGAAGGAAGATATAGGTTGTTAAAAGAACTAGATCATGCTAAATCCATTTCCAAGGCAGCAAAAAACTTAGGCATGTCCTACAATAAGGCCTGGAAACTCTTAAAAGATATGAATAGTAATGCACCAAAGGCCATAAGCAAAAATAGTCCTGGAGGAAAAAATGGCGGTGGGACAGAAATTACAGAATATGCGCTAGGACTAATTTCAGCCTTTGAAGAATTGAATAAAAGCTGCTGGAAATTACTTGATGAGAAAATCCAAACCCTGAAATTTTAGACGATGGAGAACCTTGTTAATGCCTATATTTTAATTGGAGGAGAAAGCTCTAGAATGAAAAGCCCCAAAGGAAATTTAATCCTAAATGGGAAAAGTTTTATAGAAAACATTTCAGAAACACTGCAAGGCATTAGTAAGAATATATTTCTGGTAGGTGATAAATTAGACTATGATCACCTACAAATCCCAAGGATAAATGATCATTTTTCACACATCGGCCCAATTTCAGGAATACATGCCGCTCTAAAACATAGTTCTAGTGAATGGAATTTTATTCTCAGCTGCGATATCCCCCTGCTTTCTCCAAAAATTTTGCATTTGCTCCTAAAGCAAATAGACTCTGAAAAAAGGGCTATAGTTTTAAAGGACAAAAAAACTGTCCATCCCTTGATAGGATTATATCCAAAAGCGGCCAGAACCACAGTAGAAAAGCAGATTAATATTGAGGATTATAAACTCAAAAACTTACTAAAAAAACTAAAATTTAAGAGCGCATCAATGGGTGAAGAATTTGAAATTCAAAACATCAACAAGCCACAAGACTATAAGCGCATCCTACAATCATATGAAAATAAAATACTTCGGTAAAATAGCAGAATTAACAGGAATTTCAGAGGAGGAAATTGAGGTCTTTATAGGAGACTCCAAAGAATTGAATACTCTTTTGGAAGAAAAATACCCATCCTTAAAACAGATGGAGTATAAAATGGCTATTGACGAAAAGATTGTCAATGCTACCCAAAAATTAGAGGCCCATTCAACAATTGCATTACTCCCCCCTTTTGCAGGAGGATAAAGATAAAATCAATGACAAAAAAAATTAAAAAAGTATTTCAGCAAGGTCCTATTTCCGCAAGTTTTATTGCTGATAGTATTGCTAAACATCAAAGTAAAACAAGCATTGGAGCACATTCCATCTTTATGGGCCAGGTTAGAGCTGATGAAATAAATGGCAAAATAGTAAAAGCTATAGATTATACGGCCTATGAAGAAATGGCGGAAAAGGAATTTCATGTATTGAGAGAAGAAACTTTTGAAAAATTCAATCTCAGCTGCATGCATATCCATCATAGTTTAGGAAGAGTAATGTCTGGGGAGATTTGCCTTTTTGTTTTTGTGAGCTCCAAACATCGAAAACCAGTATTTGGAGCTATTGAATATTTGGTGGAAGAGATAAAAAAAAGAATAGCCATTTTCGGAAAAGAGATTTTTGAAGATGAAAGCCACAGCTGGAAAATAAACAACTAAGATTATGGTAGATATAAGCGCAAAAACTAAGAGTCTGAGAATCGCAACAGCTCAGGCAATTGTGAGCACCAGCTCCAAAAAGACCATAAATGCCATTGAAAACAATTTAGTTCCCAAGGGTAATATTTTTGAAATGAGCAAAGCTGCTGGACTTTTAGCAGTAAAGAAAACTCCAGATTTATTACCAGACTGCCACCCTATTCCCATAGAGTCTACTTCTGTGGAATATGAAATTAGAGGCTTGGACATTGAAATAAATATTAGTGTAAAAACCATTTACAAAACAGGTGTAGAGGTGGAAGCTATGCACGGTGCTAGTGTAATTGCTTTAAATATTTATGATATGCTGAAGCCTTTGGACAAGGGTATTGAAATAAAAGGTATAAAGCTCATCTCTAAAAAAGGGGGGAAATCAGACTATCGAAGTCATTTTAAGAATCCTCTTAAGGCTGCAGTAATTGTTTGTTCGGATAGCATTAGCGCGGGTAAAAAGGAGGATAGAGCGGGAAAAATAATAATAGAGAAATTGGAGTCTCTTGAAATTCAGGTTTCCAGCTACCAAATAATTCCAGATGAAATAAATGACATACAAAATCAATTGCAATTGGGGGCTGAAGGAAAGCTAGACTTAATCCTATTTACAGGTGGAACGGGTCTTTCAAACAGAGATAGCACCCCAGAAGCTCTAATTCCAAAAATGGAAAGGAGAATTCCAGGAATTGAGGAAACCATAAGGGCTTATGGTCAAGAAAGAATGCCATATTCTATGCTATCTAGAAGTGTTGCAGGCACCTATAAGAATAGCTTGGTATTGGCTTTACCCGGTTCTACCAATGGCGCAAAAGAATCTATGGACGCCATTTTCCCTGGAGTTTTACACCTCTTTAAAATATTTAAAGGAGCGCGCCATGATAGTCCCAAAAACCCATATAGCTAAATGGAAAACCAATGGAAAGACAAGCAAGGTAGAATACATAGTTATTTGAGAATTTCACTGACAGAAAAGTGTAATTTAAGATGCACCTATTGCATGCCTGAAAATGGGATTGCCCTAAGTCCAAGATCAGAATTAGCCACGGCAGAAGAAATTTACCAATTGGCTAAAATTTTTGTTTCCAAAGGAGTAAATAAAATTAGACTTACAGGAGGTGAACCCCTAGTTCGGAAAGATTTTAAAGAAATTTTGGAAAAACTTTCTCAATTAAAGGTGGAATTGGCGATCACTACAAATGCGGTGTTGGTAGACCCTTATATCCATGATTTTAAACGATTAGGTCTAAAAAAGATTAATGTTAGTTTGGATACTTTAGATTCCGATAAATTCAAAATCATTAGTCGAAGAGATCTATTTCATAAAACCATGCAGAATATTAATTTATTGGTCCAGGAAGGCTTTGAATTAAAGTTGAATGCTGTTTTAATAAAGGACTTTAATGATGATGAGATTGTAGAATTTATAAAATTATCCGGCGGGCAATCCCTTCAAGTTCGGTTTATAGAATTTATGCCCTTTGATGGTAATAATTGGGATAAATCCAAAGTTGTTTCAGAAAAGGAAATCATCAATAAGGCAGCAGAGTTTTTTGATTCCGACCAAATTATTCGCTTAAAAGATCGGCCAAATGATACAAGTAGAAATTATAAAATAGAAGCATATGAGGGATCATTTGCCATAATAAGTTCTGTAAGCAATCCCTTTTGTTCTACTTGTAATCGCCTTCGAATAACTGCTAATGGAAAAATGAAAAACTGCTTGTTTTCTGCTGGCGAAACAGATTTGTTGGGGGCCTTACGTCAAGGTAGAAATGTGGAAGAATTAATTGAAGCCAACCTCATGATGAAACATAAATCAAGAGGTGGAATGGATAATATGGAAAAACTTAGCGACAAAAGTCTACATTCCCAAAACCGCAGCATGATTAGCATTGGCGGCTAAATTTCATTTGGCTTGCTTAGTAGCTATGATTTTTTGAGATAAGAGAAGAAAAAAAAGAAAAGTCATTTACTTTTTACCATGCCTAAGTTGGCCATTTACCAAAACTTGAGTTACACAAAATCAAAATTCGTTTAACGACACAAAGCAACCGCAAATCTATTTTTTTTGATCATTACATATAACAATAGCATCTTGAAGGACAATTACCGAAACAAAATTGCCTTATACCGCAGAATTTTCTACTATGAGTCTCAGGGCGAAGCATATCTTCTTTTGCCTAATATTTTCCTTCCTGAGTTTAGTTTTAATTGCTCAAGAAGGATTTTCTGCTTATGAAAATTATTCCGACGTTGCAAGTAAATTCAAGGAGATAGATTTTTCAAAACTATCGGATAGTGCCAAAAGTCTTTATATTCTAAATAAGTTTCAGATTGATTTTAATTCTGGGATAACTGGCGATAATAATTTTCGAAATTCATTCGACTTTTACACCGATAGTGCGAGGTATTACGCAAAGCTTGCGAACTGTAGAAGCTGTGAAAATTATATTCAGCTGCTTAAGGTTAATTATTATTCCGATAATAATATAATCCTAGACCTCCCAAAACTACCAGCCTTTGCAAGCAAAAAGCTTCAACTACATTATTATTGCACGGCCTTTCTATTGGATTTCAAAAAGAATGACAGTGTAGATATAAGAAATATTCGCGAGATAAATAGATTGGTTTTTGATACTAGCATTTCAATATTGCAAAGAATAGCTGTTTCGGATTTGGTGGCTACCTATTTTTATTACCAGCAAGGAGATTTAAAATCCTGTGAAAAACTCTTTGATGTTGCTATTGAGGCATATGAAAATGATGAGTTTTCAGCTAATCCCTGGAAAATGCAAAGGGAAAACCCAGGAATTTATATGATACCCGTACAAAAGGTTTCCCGTTCCTACCTAAATTCTGGTCTAATTGCAGAAAAACAAGGGAATTATGATAAAGCCCTAATGAATATGATTAAAGGGGCTGAATTATATTCTATTCGCAAAGACACTATGGGAGTGTTATGGGCCTACCGGGATCTCAGCAAGGCCTTTGCCTTCCAAAGGGATATTAAGAACTGTTCAAAATATGTGGATAGCACTTTAAAAATTCTAAAATACGGCTCTGAAAAATTACTTCGAAACAAGGCGGAAAGATTGAGCAGTTTCTTACTGGAATATTATGAATTAATTCAAAACCCACTTACCAAGGATACTATAATTCTAAAAATAAAAGAGCTTTTCCCCAACTATAAACAGCTCACAAGTGATGAGAGAAATATGGCGCATCAAGTCCATATTCGACTAATAGCATTAGCCTCTTTTGCGGATTCTATTTCCCCTCAAGATTTAAAAAATTTAGAAAGTAATATCCTGTCAATGGAAATTGACAGTTCACAAATTAGGGTTTATGTAAATAATTTACAGAATCTTATTGCTGCAGAATTCTGGACCCTTAAAGCAAAATCAACAGATAATTTCTTAGAAAGGAAACAAGCTCAAGCAAAATATAAAGAGCATTGGGGAAATTTAAGCCTCGATCAGTATAAAAGAAATTATTATCTCTTTTCGAAAAATTATTTACAGCAATTGAAGGATCAAAGTTTTTTATTAAAAATGAATGCGGAGCTTTCAAAAGCAGAGTGGGGTTCCTCCTTTGCCAATCTAAATTATATGAAGGATCGCTTTTTAGCCTGGGAGGAACTTGGGCAATGGGACAGCGCATTAAATTATCATAAAATCTATTCAAATTTCAAAGACAGCTTGGTAAATCGAGATAATTATATAAAACTTGCCCAATCCGATTTGGAGTTAAAATCCCTTGAAACTCAAAGATTACAAGATGAATTAAAATTAGAGAGCTTTTCCAATAAACAGCGGTTTTTAATAAGTGCTATTTTGGCCATTACCTTCTTCTTCCTGACCATTCTATTCCAGCAAATTCGTAAAAGAGAGAAAATTAAAAACGAGAAAAATGCTGAGCTACTCCAACTAAGAGCAGAATCCGAATCACAGAAAAACCAAATTCTGCAAGGGCAAAATAAACAGCTGGAAAAAGAATTACATACTTCCATTTTGGAAACCATTCACAACCAAAGCAGAAATATTGAACTCGGTGAAATATTGGAAGAATTAAAAGCTGGTTCGGAAAGCCTATTTGTAGATAGGAAAGCTAAGGAGATGAAGAGGAAGCTCAACGAATTTTCAGCGCAAGAAGCTTTGCTAGACATTGAAAAAAGTGCAGCTCAATTATCTCCACACCTCTACGATTTCTTACTTGAAAAACTAAGTAAGAGAAATAAAATGGAATTGATGCTCTGCCTTATGCTGGTAATGAACTATTCCACAGAAGATATCGCCCGATTACTCAATAGATCTGAGAAAGCTATAAAAAGCCTTCGCTATAGAGTTAGAAAAAGACTAGAGCTTAAAGAAAACCAAGATCTCACAGAGTATTTGAAGCAATTTTCAAATCAAAAAATCAAGTCTTAAAATACCTCATTAACAGTAATTTAAAATAAATGAGGCCTAAATGAGCCTTTAAGTTTAACTCCTCCAATCTGTATTTTTTTCAAATTTGATTCAACAAATCGAAAACAGTATTAAACATAAATAGAACCAAATTTTTGTCGCTTTTCTATTTTAAAAAATAAAGTAGCGAAAATGTAGCACTAAACATTTTGGGTGGCATAAAAACCACCATCGCTTCCCTTTATTTTTTTAAACCTAAACAGCTGAGGGGATCACTAATCATTATTTTCCTAATGGAGAATTCCAAATACCACCAGCTAAGGATAGAAATAAAACATTTTTCATAGTAGTAGATAGATGAACTACTCATTCTTGAGTATTTCCTTCCCAACGGCCTTCAATAAATTTGGAGGCCGTTTCTATTTTTTAATATGGGATTTCAAAAGAAAAAATTCTTCTTTTAAAGGTTGGATTTTATAGGCTAAAAATATTTCAGAAGAATATAAAAATCATTGCTTAATGATTAAAAAAAGAATCAGTTGAACTTGTTGAAAATTCTGTCATAATTTACTTACAATCAATTGTTTGTAAGATTTGGACTACTAATTTTCGCGCTGTAATAATTTTAAATAAAGCATTCAAAATACTGGTATAAAGCTAATTAAGATTCATGAGCCTCAAATGAGGCCTTTTGATAATTTTCATTTTTCAAAAAATAAATCATTTTTACAATTGAACTAAAAGTTCAAAACCAAAACAGACGACGATTAAATAATTACTTACACAAATTTATCACTTATGATTCCTTCACAAGAAAGCATTTCAAGTTTCAAACATCCCAGTCTTAGGTTTAGCACAAATCATCTAATTCTTTAGGTTACAAAACAAAATTTTATTGCCTTCTTTTCCGAGCTTAAACCAAAGCTCGGAAAGGGTTTATTCCTATAATCTCAACATTTTTTTTTAATCCAAACCTTTAAACAATGAAGAAAATTACTCAAGCGAGCATAATTTTTATGATCGCAGTATTTGCCTCCTTTTCTGCGAGCGGAAGCCATTTCCGTTATGGAGATATTAGTTGGCGGATTGACGATAGTGATGCTACGGGCAAAACTATCGAGTTTCGTGTAAACACAGGGTGGAGAGTCTCTCCCTATGTGTCCTTAAACTATGGTGGAAATGTACCCCAAAATTTTACTGGTGCCGCAAATGGTGCCCAGTATTATACGGGAACAAAAACCTATACATTTCCAAATAATGGTACCTACAGAGTATACTATAGTGGTGGTGCTAAAATTGGAAATTTGGAAAACAATGCCAATGGTAGTTGGTATGTTTATACAGATGTAAATGTTGGAACAGGAAATAATTCACCTGTTACTTCTCTTCCAGCTATTGTTAATGTTCAGCAAGGGCTAAGTCAGGCAAAATTTCTAGTTCCTGCTGCAGATCCAGACGGAGATGTTTTGAGTTTTAGACTTGCATCAAGCGCCGATGGATGGCCAGGTGTTCAACCTTCTGGACTATCAATAAACTCAAGCACTGGTGAAGTTACTTGGAATACCATTGGGAAAACTGTTGGTGATCTTTGGAATATGGCCGTGATTATTTCTGATGGAAGTGGTTCCGAAATTTTGGTAGACTTCATCATGGAGATTACACAGCAGTCCAATCCTCCACAATTCGATTATTCTGTTACTCCAGCAAATGCTTATTCTTATCAAACTTCACCTGGGTCTACCGTAAGTTTTAGTCTTAAAGCTTTTGACAATGATCCTGGATCTACAGTATCTATGTTTGCCTCTGGAATGCCTACTGGAGCTACAATATCTCCTGCGTTTGGAGCCACTGGAAACCCAATCACTCATACCTTTAGCTGGACACCTACCGCGAGTCAATTTGGACAATATTTAGTGAATTTTACGGCTCAAGACAATAATGGAGTTCAGGTAGCAACTAGTGTTTCCATAAATGTTTCGCTAAAACCTGTTTTCGATGTACCTCCAACCCCAGTTGCAGGAGCTCATGGAACGGTGGTTAGCCCTGGAACTCTAATTACTTATACTGTTCAAGCCTCGGATCCAGACCCTGCAGATGTTGTGCAAATTATTTCCATGGAAGGAAAAAATCATATGGGACAAGCTATACCCATTTATGCTGGAGCTAGTTTTAGCGCACTTCCAAGCCCTGCAGGAAATCCTACTTCAGGAATATTTAGTTGGACTCCTACTCAGGCCCAATGGGGACATAAGCACGTGTATTTCACCGCTCAGGATAGCTATGGAGATCAAACAGTTCATGAAGTAAGTCAGCTGGTAAACACTCCACCAGTTTTTGCCTCTAGTCCTGTACTTACAGCAGATGTTGGTCAGCTTTACACTTATAATATTCAGGTTTCAGACCCAGACCAGCCTTATGGTGATATGCTATCTATTTTTGGTATTACCCTTCCATCCTGGTTGAGTGTTACAGATAATGGAGATGGAACGGCCACCCTATCGGGTACACCTAGCCAAGCGGATGCTGGAATAAATAGTATTACAATTCAATCTGAGGATTTACATCATCACGATGATCCAAGAGGAGTAATACAACAACTATTTGATATTACAGTAAATGTTTGCCAACCTATTACTTACAATTCTAATTTTAGTCCGGTAGAATGTGTTGGAGGAACAACCACCTTAAATTATTCTGTTAGCGGGGGTTCCGCACCCTACACTATTATAGACCAAAATGGCAACGTTTTGAATGCTACTGCACAAGAAGGAGTGGTTTACACCGCAAATGTTACAACTGGAGTATACAACTACAGCATTACAGATGCTAATGGCTGTCCTGGAACGGGTTCAGACAATATTAACCAATTAGATAACACAGCGCCAACGGTAAATACACAAAGCATTACGGTATATTTAGATGCCAGTGGAACTGCGAATATTTTAGCTTCTGATATAGATAACGGATCTTATGATAATTGTGGAATTGCTAATCTTAGTTTAGATATCAGTTCTTTTAGCTGTTCAGATATTGGTAATAATTTGGTGGAGTTAACTGTAACTGATAATAATGGAAATTCCAATGCAGCGGGAGCCATTGTTACTGTATTTGATACCGTTTCTCCAACGGTATTAACTAATTCTACAACCATTTATCTAGATCATTATGGTAATGCCTCCCTTTCAGCTTCAGCGGTTGATAATGGATCAAATGACGCTTGTGGGATTTCATCCATTAGCATAAATCGTGGTCTTTTCACTTGTAGTGATGTAGGTGCAAATACTGTTATTTTAACGGTAAACGACAACAAAGGAAATACTTCTACTGGAACGGCTATAGTTACCGTTTTAGATACAGTTTCACCGCTTGTAAACACGAATAATGTTACTGTTTATTTAGATTCATCAGGAAGTGGTTCTATTAAGGTATTTGATATCGATAATGGGTCTAGCGATAATTGTGGAGTATCCTTCTTTAATTTGGATCAATCCGATTTTGATTGCTCAGATATTGGTGTAAATACGGTGAACTTAACAGTATTTGACATTAATGGTAATTCTTCTACCGGACCAGCAACGGTAACCGTAATTGATGATATTGCCCCAATTGCTATAGCTCAGGATTTCACAGTAAACCTTGATGCCAATGGCAATGCCAGTATTTCTGCTTCAGATATAGATAATGGCTCTTATGACAGTTGTGGAATTGCTTCCATTACTGTAAATCCATCTACATTCAATTGCAGCGATGTTGATGGAGATCAAAGCTTGAGAATTATTACAGATAGCACATGGACATTAAGCACAGTGGTAGATTCATCTACAGCACTAAGTTTCCCTTGGCCAGGTGCTCAGTTTATTCCACCAGTATCCACATTTAACCTACCAGTTGTATTAGGGCAACCTTATGGCTACCCTTCCATAAATGTGGTACCTGGAAGTGATTTAATTAATGCTAATAGTCATATCACCTATTATAGAAAAACCTTCAACCTTACTTCGGTTGATCAATTGGGTGCACGCTTGCAATTGGCTGTTGATGACGATTGTGAAATTTTTATCAATGGACATTTACTAGTTGGTGAGTATGCCTTTATTTCAGCCACATTCCAAGGCTTGCCAATGGATCTTTTTATAGATACAACAGGCGCCATAACAAATGGATATAATGGTGGTGATGCTTTTGGTTATTTCACAACAACCTCCTTAGATAGTATTTTTGTTTTAGGTGAAAATGAGATAATTGTTGCCCTAAGAAATAGAGTTGGTGGTGATAGAGGTGGATTGAGTATGGTAATGGATGTATTTGCCGACTTTGATGGAAATGAAGTAACGCTTACGGTTACAGACTCCAATGGAAATACCTCTACGGCCCAGGCCTCTGTTACAGTGGTAGATCCAGTTGCTCCTAATGTTATTAGCCAAGGAGCCACTGTTTATTTAGATGCCAATGGAAATGCTACAGTAAACGCTTCTGATGTAGATAATGGATCCAACGATGCATGTGGAATTGAAGGTCTTTCTTTAGATGTTTCTTCCTTTACTTGTGCCAATGTTGGAGCAAATACGGTAAACCTTACGGCAACCGATATAAACGGGAATAGTGCCACGGCTAGTGCCATTGTAACTGTTGTGGATAGCACTCTTCCGGATGTAATCACTCAAGATATTACAGTTTATTTGGATGCAAATGGAAATGCTTCTATTGCTGCTTCAGATATTGACAATGGTTCATCAGATAATTGTGCTGTTGCTTCTCTTGCTGTTAGTCCGTCTAACTTTAATTGTTCAGATGTGGATGGCGATAATAGTTTACAAATTGTAACGGATAGTACTTGGACCTTGAGTACAGTTGTAGATTCATCTACAGCCCTCACCTTCCCATGGGTAGGAGCTCCATTTGTACCTGCAGTTTCTACATTTAGTCTTCCAGTTGTATTGGGACAGCCTTATGGATATCCTTCCATAGTAATTGTTCCTGGAAGTGATTTGATAAACGCTAACAAGCACGTTACCTATTACCGCAAAACATTTAATCTAAGCTCAATTAGCCAATTGGCCTCTAGAATTCGTTTGTCTGTTGATGATGATTTAGAAATATTTATCAATGGACATTTAATAGCTGGAGAATATGCATTCAATGCTTCATCTTTTCAAGGTGTTCCTCATGATGTTTTATTTGATCAGGCAGGAAATGTAACCAATGGCTATAATGGTGGTGACACTTACGGTTATGTAAGCTCTACTCCATTGGATAGTATTTTTGTTCTTGGGCAAAATGAAATTATAGTAGCCCTAAGAAACCGTGTTGGTGGAGATAGAGGAGGATTGAGTATGGTGATAGATATTTTTGCAGATTTCCAAGGAAATGCTGTTAATCTTGCCGTAACGGATGTTAATGGAAATACAGCTACTGGAGCAGCAAATGTGATAGTTGTTGATACAATTGCACCAGTTCTTGTACAGGTTCCTTCATCCTTCACTTCCTATACTTTAGGAAATGATTGTACACCACCAGTATTCTGGTTACCACCAAGTGCTACGGATGCATGTGCGGTTCAGAGTGTTACCGGTACTCATCATCCAGGAGATCATTTTCCAGTAGGAGTTACCACGGTAACCTATACAGCATTAGATATCTATGGAAATTCCAGCACAGCGTCCTTTGATGTTACAGTTGTTGATACTATTGCACCAACAGCCATTTGTAATTCTATTAGCATTGGTTTAGATGCTACAGGAAATGCATTAATTTCTGCGGCAGATATTGACGGTGGTTCAATCGATGCTTGTGGAATCGCATCAACCAGTATTGATGTTAGCTCTTTTGGTCCAAGTGATGTGGGAGCACAAACTGTTACTTTAACAGTTGTAGATATTTACGGAAATACAGCTACTTGTAGTTCAATTGTAAATGTTATCGATACTATCGCACCTTCAGTGGTTTGTCAGGATATAGTAGTAGGATTAGGAAGCAATGGTCTTGCAGATATTACTGCAGCAGATATAGACAATGGTTCTGGTGATGCTACAGGAATCGCATCAATGACTATTGATAATTCTAGTTTTTCTTGTGGAAATATTGGTGCGAATACAGTTGTATTAACGGTTGTAGACAATAGTGGAAATAGCTCTACATGTGTGGCAACAGTAACTGTAATAGACACTATTGCACCAGTGATTGTAAGTCAGAACATTACTATCCAACTTAGTTCTGCGGGACAAGCAATTATCAGCCCTTCTGATTTAGATGGAGGTTCTACAGATGCTTGTGGAATTGATAGCTATGATATAGACATGAATTCTTTTGGATGTAATGATTTAGGTCAAAATACAGTGTTATTCTCTGTTACCGATGTTAATGGAAATACAGCTTCTCAATTAGTAACGGTTACTGTTGAGGAAGGATTTGTATTAAACATGCAAACTTTACCAGATGTAGATGTAGCTTGTAATGTTCCACTTCTTGGAAAGATCATTAACTGGACTATTCCTCAAGTTACCACTTCTACAAGTTGTGCTCCAGATGCCTGTCCTGCAGGAAATAATATTGCAGGCTTCACCTATTTAGGAACACATGATGGTCACAGATATTTCAGATCTAAAAGTTGTAATTATTCTTGGAACCAAGCCAATGCTGCAGCTCAGGCTGCGGGTGGTCATTTAGCAGTTATTAATACATCTGCTGAAAACCACTTCCTAGCCTGTAGAGTTCAAGGAAGCTATAGCTGGATTGGCTTAAATGATGTTGCTTCAGAAGGCCAACACGAATGGGTTAATGGTGAAGCCATTTCCTATACCAATTGGGCACACAATGAGCCTAATAATACAGGTGGATACTATTGTGGTCCTTCCTGCTATGGACAAGGAGCAGATCAGGTTGCCTTGAGAAGATGGTCTGGAAAATGGTATGACAGAAGAGAGTGTAATAAGCACGAATTCATAATGGAAGTTCCATGTGGCAATGATGTGGTTGTAAGTCAAATCGCTGGTTTACCTTCTGGTAGCCTATTCCCTGAAGGAATTACTACAATTACTTATGTTGCTCTAGACACGGTTACTGGAGCTACGGATACCAGTAGCTTCAACATTACTATTGGTAATTGTACTCCAAGCCATTGCCCTGCAAAAGGTATTTGCTCAAATTATGAGTGGATCAATAGAATTGAAATGGGTTCTATAGACAATACCTCAGGAAATGATAATGGCTATGCTGACTATAGCAATCATGTAACACATCATAATAAAAACCAGAAGGTTTATTTCAAATTACACCCAGGTTTCCAAGGTTCTAAATACAAGGAATATTGGAGAATATTCGTAGACTGGAATAATGATGGTGATTTTAATGATTACAAGGAATGTGTTTACCAAGGAAAAGGTAAAAACAAAAAGTCTGGAAACTTCAAAGTGCCTAGTTTTGCTGCCTCTGGAAACCTTAGGGTAAGAGTGGTAATGAAATGGGGAGGTTATGCAGGTCCTTGTTCTATTTTCTCCTATGGAGAGGTAGAAGATTATAGTATTGTTGTAGATAATGCTACTGGTGCTTCTAGTAAAACCGATAGCAATAACGGTGGCGATAACAACTTCGTTGAAGATGGACCAAGTATAAATCAAGAGCTTTTCAATCTTTATCCAAACCCAGTGCTCAGTGGTGGAGAAATGACCCTTGATATTCGTTCTGCTTCAGAAGAAGAAGTTGAAATCTCAATCGCATCTTCTACTGGTCAGCTTGTTTTTATCCAAAAATCCCAACTTAGAGAAGGAATTAATTCCTTGAGTATTAAACCTGGTGATTTAAGCGCTGGCGCTTATTTCATCCAGATTTCCAACTCAAGTGAGGCCATCCCCTTTGTTGTGAAATAATAGTCAATAAATAGTTTTCAATAACTATTTTGTAAAACGGCCTTCATTTAATTATGAAGGCCGTTTTTTTTGTCGTTCGTCAACTACATATTTTTTCAACAAAAACTAAAGCCCAGAAGACTCTAAGCTCATAGTTTTACCCAAGCTAAAAACAGGATAGTTGAATCTAAAAGGTAATTAGCGTTACGAAGGCCTAGGATCCAAAAGCTTGTTAGTTATTTCTGAATTGATTTGGAATGTTTAACACTATGGTGAGAAGATCTCTACTTAAGGATTTTAATTGTCGGTTTTATTCTTGCTCTTCGTCGGGAAAGCAGCATGAGTAATTTAAGGGAGGCATTTATGCCTCCCTTTTTTTTTGAAAATGGCGCCTATCTATTTCGAAGCTAAAAATTTCCCTTAAGCTCTTCCAAGAAACTGGCGCTTTATGGGGCAATAGAATTTAAAACCAATTCTTGATTTTTATATTTATAAGTTCTCTTTTCAATGCTATCACTGAGATGATAAGTATCTGTATCAAATGCCCGAAATTCTGTGTGAAGTTCCCCCTTTCCTATTGAAATAATACTTTCAGAACTTTGTCCTTTGCCGCCATAAAAATTATGAGGCATTTTATTCCACTTGTCCTTATCCCAAATATATAAATGCCAATTTGTGCTATACAAATTCCCTAGGCTTGGACCCCAAATAGATTCTATGGCAAAATCATCATTACCATCTCCATTTAAATCCCCAATCCTAAGGCTGGATTTTTCCAAACTATAATATTCATGAATCAAATCTTCCATTTCCGAATTGGTAGATTCTTCATGGAAAACAATTTTATAGTTTCCATAATTATCAAAACCAGATTGTACAATTTTATAGGTATCCAAATTTTTTAAAATATCATTTGCAGCCAACTGGATAATTTTTACACTATCCAATCTCAATGATTCTTGTGATCTATTTGAGGAGGTCTTTTGCTCGTTTGAACTTGTTTCGTTTGTACAAGAAAATAAAATGGATGATGAGAGTAGGATTCTAAGGGAGTATCTTAACAAAATATATCTTTTTGTGGATTAATTGAACTTATTAATGTCCTTCTACTATTAGTTTTTTTGTGCAGATTACAGTTTGCCTGGCATCTGTGAAACAAATAAAATAAATGCCATTGCTTAATTCGGAAACATCTAAACTTCCATTGATGGCAAGCTCCTTTTTATCGAATTCCAACAGTATTGATCCTAATGCATCGCAAACTTTTATTTTTGAAAAATCTTTTTCAGACTTAAAGAAAATTAAATCAGCAGCGGGATTGGGGAAAATTTGAAAGCCATTTTCCAAGGGGCTTTTTTCCTCCCTACCAACAGCTTCAGCCTTAAGCGCGGCAAATGCATTTACACGACCGGCGCCATAATAAATATCAAATCCTGGTATATCCTCGCTTGGGTCGCCTACCTCATCCTCTGCAGTATTTCTCAGGATATTTCGCAAATCTTCTGGTTGTCTTAGTGGATCTTGTGCCAATAGGAGTGCACAAATTCCTGTTACCAAAGGAGTTGCTTGAGATGTACCTCCCCAATAACTATTGTAATTATTATTGGAAGAATGACTTAATCCATATATATAATTACCGGGGGCCACTACATCAATATGACTTCCAAAATTACTCCCACTTGTAGCACTCCAAAAAAATGGTGAAGATCTTTCATCATTAGGGTTAGTAGACCCTACAGCAATGGTTTTTGCAAGTCCGGCAGGGTAATAGGTTACTTGATTATTTTCATTCATCATACAGGCAATTATAGTTACCCCATTTTGATAGGCATAATCCACTGCATCATCCATCAATTGTGAAAATCCACTTCCACCAACAGACATATTAATGATGCGTGCACCATTGTCAACTGCATAATATATCCCATCTGCAAACCAGGAATAAAGTCCAAAATTATTGCCATCCAAGATTTTACCTGTAAGTATTTTACAATACCAATCCACACCTGCAAAACCTATATTATTATTGGCCTTAGCCGCAATAATTCCAGTTACATTGGTTCCATGGCCATGATCATCCTTTGGATGATTATCATCATTGGCAAAATCCCATCCATTAATATCATCCACATAGCCATTATTATCTTCATCTGCACCATCCACCGTGTCGAAAGGATTTATCCACAAACGGCCTTCCATCTCCGGATGATCTAGTTTTAAACCGGCATCTAAAACAGCTACTATTAAGGTAGAATCTCCCCTTTCAATATCCCATGCCGTGTCCATATCCACGTCGGCATCTGCTGTAGCCGGTGAAAGATTGAAGCTTCCATCATTTCTCAATCCCCACTGACTGGAAAATTTAAAATCGTTGGGAAGGGTGGATTGGCTTCCTTTTACACCAGCTCCTCTTCCAATATAATTGGGTTCAACATATTCGAAAAAATCGGTTTGTAAATATTTTGCAATTAGAAGATCTATGTTTTGCTCTTTGTCAAACTTTAGCACAAAAGCTTTTGCCTGCGACCTATTCCCGGTTCTTAAAATTTCAATTACTCCAAATTCCTTATTTAAAATATCGATGGAGTTTATTCCAAAACGATTAAATTCCATTTGGCTTTGATAGTTTTCTGAAAGACTCTCCTTAAATTTTAGAATTAGATATTCAGAGGAATGGGGCTCGAGCTTTTGGCCAATACCCGAATAAGAAAAAAGGACTAGACTGAGGAAAAGGAAGACAGTTTTCATGATATTGACGAGCTTGAATATTAGGTGTTAATTTCAAAAAACATAAAGGTAAAAAAATCAATGACAAGGCCTTTATTTCATTATCCCCTAGCTAATAAACCTATTTGGTCTTCACTAATTTCTCAACCAAGGCAAACTGATATAATTCAACCATATTCTTTACTCCTAATTTGTGGAAAATTCTGGATTTATAGGTGCCTATGGAAGATTTATGAAGATGAAGAATATTGCAAATTTCGGTTACAGACTTACCTTTAAGGAGTAAAGATAGAATTTCAGATTCTCTTGATGAAAGAGTATTTATCCCATTCTCCTTGCCAATGGTCCTGCATGTCATATACTCCAATAAATCTTCACCAGAAAAGTATTTACGATTGTTTAAAATGGTGTTTATGGCATAAAGCATCTCATTATCGTCTACCCCCTTCTCTACAAAGCCTCGGATTCCAAGCTCCAATAACCTTCTTATATAAAGTATTGGAGATTCCATTGATAAAATTAAAATTTTAACCTTGGGGATTTCGGCTAGAATCTTTTCAATCAAAACCGTTATTTCCATATCTGGAAGGTTGATATCCAAAATAACTAGATCGAATATATCAGTCTTATTCTTGCTGATAATTTCCTTTTGTTCCTTCTTTTTTAATCGAATAATCGATAAGGCCTCCGTGGCATTTAATGCACTATAAATACATTTAAAAAGTTTGTTTCGATTCAAAAAAGATTTTAAACCCATTATTACAATCGGATGATCGTCGACAATTAAAACAGATTTTGCAGTCATAGGCAGAATTTAAGCCCGAGTAAAATATAACCCTTCTTAATCCTTAATTGTAGAAAAAACACTAAACCAAAGTAGAATTATTTGCGGGGCTTACTATAATTCATTTTGTTTAAACCATTATAAAACAATAACTTATCTAAGCATGGTTCTACAGCGGGAAAAATGATTCATTGTAGTGATGCAGAAAAAATAGGAGTCTAAAAACCTAAAAATAAATTGACAATAAAAATCAACAATGGAAAAACTTATAAATTCATAGACCTTGAATTCTAATGCAATTTCACAGAGAAAAAGGCTCAAAGTTTTTCTTATTTCACAATCATTTTTGAAAAGAATGATGATGACAATGGATGCTCATCCTCCCAATTTCACAAAACAAAAGAGTGCTCTATAGTCCGAATTTAATTTAACCATTTGGGTCTAAAATTTCCCCTGGTCAAACAATTTTCCTTTAATCCAAATTGCCTTAATTATTTAGTATTTGCTGCCTTCAATTTTGAAATTGAAAAAAAATGTAAATAATAAGCCAAGGGTACCAAAATTCCAGGTAGCAAAACAACTGGCCATTGAGTTACTATGGTATTGGCAGGATCATTCATAAAAACCCTTAAAACACTTGGAGTTGACATAATTGCGATAGCTACAATATTCCCGAGTAATAAAAGGCCTAAAATATTCCAAATCATCAAGGCGGATCTTTTCATTTTGTTTCCTGAAATACAAAAAATGACCATTAGAGGTGCAGATATTCCGGCGAGAATATCAAAATTTCTTCCTTCAAAAGTCATTTGAATAGGGATAATTTCATCCAAAAATAAAATCCAAAGTAGAATTTCCACTGCTATTCTAAAAGTTTGAAGATACACTATTGATTTTTGGGAAATATTCGCCAAAAGCTCTTTCATAATAGAACTTCGCAAAAGAATTACCAGAACAATAAGCGGAGGAATTATCACAATAATAAAGGGTGGCGGAATTTTGTTGAAATCTCCAATAAAGCCTGAAATTGAAACTATTGCCAAAAAAGAAATCCAGAGAAAAATTCCTATTAAAAACCGGCTTTTCACTTTTTTCCTTTTGGCTTTATCCATTTTTCCAGAAGCTCTAATGATCCCAGCGTAAAGAATAATAATACAGACAAGGCTTACTAAAATAAAACCTAATTCTGCCATAAGTTTGAGGTCCATAGTTTGGGATTTTTAAAATTTTGAGTTTCAAATTTATTAAGCCATCCTAAAAAAAAATTAGAAAAGTGCTAAGCAACTGCAATGGCTGAAATTTCAACATTCACATTTTTTGGTAAGCAAGAAACCTGCACTGTTTCCCGGGCAGGAGGATCGCTTTTAAAATAAGAACCATAAACCTCATTGATATTGGAAAACTGCCCCATATCACTAATAAAAATGGAACATTTCACAATATTGGAATAATCCATCCCTGCCTCATTTAATATGCTACCTAAATGTTTCATCACTCTATGTGTTTCTTCTTTTACATCTTCAATATGCAATTGGCCTGTTTTAGGATCCATGGCAATTTGCCCAGAAATGTATAAGGTGTTATCTACCAATACCGCCTGATTATAAGGGCCTATGGGTGCTGGTGCTAAGTCTGTATTTATAATTTTCTTCATTGTTAAAAATTTTATTTTAATTCATTTTATTATTTCGATTTTTGCCTTCCAGACCACTAAAGTAAAATTGTTGAAGCTATTATTGATTGATAATTACGATTCATTTACATTTAATTTGCTTCACTACCTAGAGCAATTGTGTGAAAATATCACGGTTAAACGGAATGATGAAATAGGCCTGAAGGATATTGAAGACTTTTCTCATATCGTCCTTTCCCCTGGCCCTGGTTTGCCTAAAGATGCAGGTATTTGTTTGGATGTAATTAAAACCTATTCCAGTAAAAAATCTATTTTGGGTATTTGTCTTGGTCATCAAGCTATTGCAGAGTATTTTGGTTTTAATCTTTATAATCAAGAAAAAGTTGCCCATGGAAGGATGGAGGAAATCAATAAATCATTTTCAGAATCTTGGTTATTAAAAGGAATACCCGATCATTTTAAAGTTGGTCTTTACCATTCTTGGGCCGTAAATTTTTCAGGAGAAAATAAACAATTCCAAGCTGTAGCGGAATCTTCGCGAGGAATAAATATGGCTTTTGAGCATCGGCATTTGGCCATTGCAGGTCTACAATTCCATCCAGAATCGATAATGAGTGAATACGGAATAGAAATTTTAAAAAATTGGTTGTTTCACCAACCTAAGGATTTATAGAATCAATCCGGGACTACCTTTCAAAATCTCCTACTCCCCTTCTTCTTTCATATTTAAGGTCAGACAGTACGCTAGAATTCACCCTTATGGATAGGGTATAAGACTGTTGGAAACCAAATGGAATCCAAGCACATTGCATTTCCCAACAATGAAGACTTCTAAAGAAATTAAAAGATGTAACTGTGAAATCCTTTCTTTCCAGATCATAGCCTGTGGTGAAATTGAATTTCCAATTTTGTGAAAGTTGAACATCTCCTGAAGCCTGAACAGCCTGGCTGACAGTTGAAGCTAATCCGTTGTAGGACTTTGTAAGTGAATAGCTTAACCTTAAATTCCAGGTAGGTTTAAAATCAATTTTTACTCGTGGGTCATAATAATTTAGATCTCCTTCTGTAATACCTAATTTAGGAGTATTTTCATCTTCCTTTCCTCCTTCTTCTTTCTTCTTTTTGTCTCCAGTATTTTTCTTTTTGGATTTGGATTTAAAAGTATTCGCATTTAAATTTATTCCACTAGCCAGAGTTTCACGCAGAGGCCTTAGAAGCTTTCCATTGGTATTTAAAGAGCTTTCATTTACTGCCGAACCAAGCTCTTCATCATAACCGTAAAAACTGTAGCTAGAATTAAAATTCAAATTCACCAGCCCATTTAACACGGTGGAGGTGGCAGCAATTCTCAAGGGCTGCCAATTGAATTCATCTGCAGCCATATTATAGGATGTATTCAAACTCATCCTCTCAAAAATCTTAACCTTCTTTATTCCGCTGCTATCCTTGCTAGACCTTACTTTAGCCTCCAATATATTTTGCAGTCCAAAATTCACATTACCCTGTTTTCCAGATCCTGCAGAACCATAAAGTTGGGAAATATATCTATCTCTAAGTTCGGTATTTCCCAAGGAATCAGACTGTACAGTTTGGTAGTATCCCCAAAATTCATCGGAAAAATCTGGGCGATAGGACAATCCTACCGTTGGGGTTAGTACATGTCGTAAAGCTTTTAAATAGCCCTTAAAATAAAATGTTCCATAAGCTTTGGTAGAAAGATTTACCTGGGCGCTAAAATCTCTGTTGGCAAAAAATCCGGAGCTCGTGTCTGAGGTAATGGAATTTGTAGAATCTACAAAGCGATAATCCTGCCTTTTAAAATACCATCTCTCAGTATAATTTACACTAGGGTTTAAAACGAAATTGTTGAAAATTTTATAGTTGGCAGAAATTGGAATAGAATGGCTGATACCATTTCTAGCATTGTCCAAAAGCGTTTCCCGATTAAAAATATCGGCATCTAATGTGGTCCTTATTTCATTTGCTGTATTTGCAGTATAGGTAATTCCAATCTCTTCAAACCATTTTTTCTTTCCTACAGCCACTTTCTTCTTAAAAGGAAAAAGTCGATTTACAGAAAAGGTTGCTTGTGGTAGGGTAAAGGAAAGTGCCTTCGTAGCATTATTTTGATTGTGCCTAGCGGAAACACTAAGATTAAAAGGTTTCCCCGGCCAACTTTTATTTATACTCACACTGGAGGCCAATTGATTGGTTAGAATATCCTGAGGATTGGTGCTTGTAACCTGATAAAATGTCGCTGAAGCAATATTTACATTGGCATTAAATCTAAAATTTGGATGCGCCTTAGGGTCTTGATTATGAGTCCATCGAATTCCAAAATCACTACGGTTATCAAATGCGCTGGAGTTATACTCAGCAAATTCCTCCCTTCCGAATCGGATTAAATTGTAGCTCAAGCTTAAATTTCCAGAATAGGCATAGCGCTTTTTATAATTGCTTAATGCTCTTAATCCCCAACCACCTTGGGTATAAATATCCCCTTTTATGGAAAGGTCTACATGATCCGTTCCCGCCCAATAAAATCCGCCATCCTTTAAAAAATAACCTCTAAAAGGAGAACTTCCATAAGCCGGAACTAAAATTCCAGATTTCTTTTTGGTTTGTGTAGGGAAAAACCCAAAGGGAACCATTAAAAATGTTGGAATATCTAAAAGTTCTAGATAGGCAAATTGAGTTACAACTTTTTCCCCTGGAATTACTTTGGCCTTATTGGTTCTTATTCTAAAATGAGGATGTTCGTGGCTACAGGTAGTATAGGAGGCATTTTTAATAAAAAGAATATTCTCCCCGAATTTTTTTACATCTTCACCATGCAAAAAACCTTCACCTTCCTGCGTTATTACCTTTTTGATTTTCGCTTTTTTGGTTTCGAAATTATATCGCATCTCATCCGCTCTATAGGTTTTACCACCTTCTGTAAACAAAGGCTTTTGAACCATCTTACCGGAAGTATCTCGAATTCCTCTTGCAAATAAAGTGCTGGTGTTAAAATCAATTTTAATATAACCAGCTTCCAAGGTTATATCCTGATATTTTACATAGGCTTTATTGTAAAGCTCTGCAGAGCCATCACCCGGACTACCAACTATAGAATCTTCCGCTGTATAATCCACATTGTCCTCTAAAAAACCATCCGCATTAGTGCTATAAACGGAGTCTGGACTAAGTCTAATCTTATCTGTTTTTTTAAGGTTGGTGTCTGATGGGTTTTGGTAAAAAGGGGAAATTGCAATGCTATCCATATGGAAATCACTGCTATCTGTCGGTTGTACTTGTGCTTGAGAAGGCACAACAAAACCAACAATCAACGTTAATAAAATTATAATTTTTAGACCCAATCTGTGCAAGATGACTTATAAATTTGCTTTAATATTCAGGCACACAATTTGAACGGCCAAAGCTAATCAAAATATAGTCCATTGAAGATAAACCAATCATTTACCGCTGTATTATTTTCAGCGTTTTTCATATTAAGCCATTACTGTGCCATGTCTCAAGGAAATGGAGTTCATGTTGTAGTGATAGATGCTGGACATGGTGGACGCGACCCTGGCAACTTAGGAACCAAAAGGTATAAAACCAAGGAGAAGGATATTTCCCTAGCGGTGGCATTGAAAGTTGGAAAATATATTCAGGACAATCTCAAGGATGTAAAAGTGATATACACTAGAACCACAGATGTAGCGGTTTCACTTGAAAAAAGAGCCCAAATCGCCAATAAAGCGGAGGCAGATGTTTTCATTTCTATCCATTGTGATTCCTTTACTAAAAGTTCGGTTACTGGAACTACAAGCATAGTTTTGGGAAGAAACCACGGTGATGAAAATATGCGGGTTGCTATAAAAGAGAATTCTGTAATTCTTTTGGAAGATAATTATGAAGAAACCTATGCTGGATTTGATCCTACTAAACCCGAAACCTGGATTGCTATTACCCTTTACCAAAATGCATTTCTAAACCAGAGTATTTCCTTAGCTCAAAAGATCCAGGATGAATTTAAAACTCGTGTAAAACGCAAGGATAGAGGTGTAAAACAACAGCCTTTATATGTTACCAGCAGAACTGCTATGCCGGCTGTTTTGGTGGAATTAGGATTTTTAACCAATCCCACTGAAGAAGATTTTTTAAATTCAGAAAAAGGTCAAGATTATATGGCATCGGCCATTTTTAGAGCCTTTAGAGATTATAAAATTGAAAGAGATGCTTTTGCGAAAATAACTGCCGGCAACAAAGAGGAAATTCCAAATGTAGAATTGGAAGTAAAGCCAAGTATTGACAGCAGTTTGATAAAACCCAAAGAAGTATCCATAAAACCAAAAGAATCCATCCCTACTGTTTACTATACGGTTCAGATTGCTACCAGCGCCTTTAAAAAAGAACTTAGTCCCAAAAACTTTAAAGGGCAAGAAGGAGTGGAAATTTATGAGGAATCTGGCCTTTATAAATATGTTTTTGGCAAAGCTCAATCCCTAAAAGATGCAAATGTTATTAAACAAAAGATGAGGGAAATGGGTTTTAAAGATGCTTTTGTAATTGGAATTAAAAATGGGCAACGGATTCCTTTATCAGAAGTTATGGAGATTCTGCAATAAAATTTTAATCTTTGCCTAGCAATACAATGCATGATGCTAAAAGGATTAAGTAAGGAATTTAGGGTTGGTTTAGTTTCCCTATTAACATTCGGTTTAATTTATTGGGGATTTAATTTTTTGAAGGGAAATAGCATTTTCCAAAAAGAAAGAATTTTCTATTCCATTTATGATAATGTTGACGGTCTTGATAAAGCACGACCCGTAAATTTAAATGGTCTTCAAATTGGAAGGATTAAAGACATCTACCTTCACCCCGATGCTTCTGGAAATGTGGTTGTAAAAATGATCATCGACAATGATGTAGAAATCAGCGTTGATTCAAAAGCAGAAATCTATAGCCAAGATTTTATCGGTGGAAAATCTGTCCAGCTTATTCTCGGTAAGTCTAAGGATTTAGCAGAAACGGGAGATACCCTTAGGTCCAAAGTAGAGTTAACCATAAAGGAAGCCGTAAACGCCCAAGTGGCGCCGCTTCGTGCCAAGGCTGAGGATATGATTGGTTCTATTGATACTGTCCTAACTTTAGTTCAAGGCTTTTTAAACGAAGAAACTCGAAATACCTTTCTCACGGCCTTTAGCAGTATTAAAAACAGTTTTACTCTTTTGGAAAATACTCTGGAGATTGTAAATTCCAGTGTAAGTAAAACCCAGAGTGATTTTGAAGAAATAATGGCTAATATCGCTGAGATAACGGAAGGCCTAAAAAACAATGGATCGAATTTCGACAGTATAATGGCCAATGTTTCCTCACTTTCCGATTCCTTGGCAATTATGGAGTTCAGTAAAACCTTTGCGAGCATTAATCAAACCCTTAGCCTTACGGAAGAGGTGTTGAATAAAATAAATACTGGTGAAGGAACCCTTGGATTATTGGTGAATGATACTGCTTTATATCACAATCTTGAAAAGTCTACCGATCAATTGAATAAACTTCTATTGGATGTAAAATACAATCCTAAAAGATATGTACAATTTTCCCTTATTGGAGGTGGAAAAGAATATTCTGCAGAGGAAATTGAAGAATTGGAAAGGAAGGAAAAATCCAAAAAAATCGAAAAATAAGCTCTAGAATTAATAGTAACTAAAAGATTTAAACTATGCACTTCGGCATTCAAAACATACTCTTTGTTATTTTATTGGCCACTGCTGCTTACCTATTCTCACGAAAGTTTAGATCTATTTGGAGAAATATAAAATTAGGGAGGGATAAAAACCGATCAGACAATCCCAAAGAAAGATGGAAGCTCATGATTAAGGTGGCCATGGGTCAATCTAAAATGGTGAAACGTAAAAAACTTGCCGGTTTTTTCCACATTGTCGTTTATGCTGGCTTTATTCTTATCAATATCGAAATTTTAGAAATTATTGTTGATGGCCTTTTGGGAACGCATCGAATATTTGCAGAACCTCTTGGACCCATTTATAATGCAGCCATCAATTTTTTTGAAATTTTAGCAGTATTTGTCATTATCGCCTGCCTCGTTTTTCTATGGCGGAGAAATGTAAATGTTGTTGCCAGATTTAAAGACCTTAAAGGCTGGGCCAAAAATGATGGAAATAATATTTTGGTTATTGAAATTGTATTAATGACAGCCCTATTGTTGTTGGGTGCTGCTGAAGCCAATATGGATGAAGGCAAAGGGCCATGGCTAATCAGTGGTTTGTTAGCTCCTTTATTTTCTGGAATTTCCCAAGAAAATCTACACCTTATTGAAAGAATTGCTTGGTGGGCGCATATTGTAGGGATTATGGCCTTCCTCAATTATTTGCCCTATTCCAAACATTTTCATGTGATCCTTGCCTTTCCAAATGTTTGGTATTCCAATTTGGAAAATAAAGGTGGATTTACCAACCTCGAAAGTGTAAAAAAGGAAGTTGAAATGATGATGGACCCCACAGCGGACCCTTATGCTACACCTCCAGATGATGCCCCAGCACCGGAAAGGTTTGGTGCAAAAGACGTTCTTGATCTCAATTGGGTTCAATTAATGAATGCCTATGCGTGTACCGAATGTGGACGATGTACATCTTCCTGTCCAGCAAACATTACTGGTAAAAAATTGTCGCCTAGAAAAATAATGATGGACACCAGAGACCGTCTAGAAGAAGTAGGTAAAAACATTGATGCCAACAAAGGAGAGTTTAAAGATGATGGTAGATTTTTGTTGGACGATTTCATCAGCCGCGAAGAATTATGGGCATGCACAAGTTGTAATGCATGTGTGGAAGCCTGCCCTGTAAATATTGATCCATTGTCCATTATTGTGGATATGAGGAGATACTTGGTAATGGAAGAATCATCAGCCGATCAGGCTATAAATATGATGATGACTAATATTGAAAATAATGGTGCTCCATGGGCCTACCCACAAGCGGACAGGGCAAATTGGAAAGATGAAATGTAAGATATAATGGGAATAGATGAAAAGCTTCAAGAGCTGAGGGAAAATGGAAAAGCTCTTAGTCCAATACTACCTTCAGAAATAAAAAATTACCTCATTGATATTGATGGAACCATTTGTGACGACATCCCAAATGAGGAGCCAGAAAGAATGGCCACCGCTGAACTTTATCCAGATGCCAAAATAACTTGTAACAATTGGTTTCAAGAAGGTCATATAATCACTTTTTTTACATCAAGAACCGAAGATCACCGAGAGGTGACTGAAAAATGGCTAGAGGAAAATGGTTTTAATTACCATGGACTTCTAATGGGAAAACCCAGAGGTGGAAATTACCATTGGATAGATAATCACCTCGTTAGAGCAACTAGGTATAAAGGAAAATTCACCGATTTAGTGGATAAGGAAGTGACCATCCAGGTTTTTAAATCCTAATATGAAGGGTTTTTATTATATACTTTTAATTCCATTTATTTGGGCTTGTTCCAAAGAAAATAGCCTTACTGTAAATTTAAATTCACTAAGTAATTCCTTAGTACCCAGCTTTTCTGATTCCATTCAGTACCGAAGCAGTAAGGGTGATACTATAAGTTTATTCCCAATATCCAGCAGCAAATACTATGAAAAGCAATCTGGTAGTTACGATCAAGGTGGTAGTTTAGGGGATTTGGACTATCTGGAAGAACAAAGGGCAGAATTTCTAATTGGAAATGTGAAAAAAAATATCCAATTAAAATGGAAGCTATCCGCGAATTACCAAAATCAAAGACCCATGTTCTCCAGAGATGCCTTTAGCATTTTTCAAATTGATACAAATGGACAAAGCTTGGAGTTTTTTACAGCAGAGATACAGGATAGCCTTATATGTGAATTGCAAAACCAAAAATGTAATCGTTTAGACTCCTTGAGAATAGAAAACACTAGCTACCTTAGGGTTTTTCACAATGAATCCCAAGCTCCTAGGGCGTATATTAGCCCTAGTAATGGATTGATAAAGTTTATAGACAAAGACAGCGTTGTTTTTGAATTGATACCTTAAATTATGGAAACAGAAAAAATCAAAGTGCCTACAATGGCGGAAATGATTGGCCAAGGAAAAAAACCCGAAGTTTTATTTTGGGTTGGTTGTTCTGGAAGTTTTGATGATAGAGCAAAAAAAATAACTAAAGCCTTTGCTAAAATTTTAAACAAAGCAGCTGTTGATTTCGCTGTACTTGGTGCGGAGGAAAGTTGCACTGGAGACCCAGCCAAAAGAGCTGGAAATGAATTCCTTTTTATGATGCAAGCCATGCAAAATATTGAGGTTTTAAAAGCTTATGAAGTCACCAAAATAGTTACAACCTGTCCTCATTGTTTCAACACCTTAAAAAATGAATATCCAGAATTAGGTGGGAAATTTGAAGTTAGCCACCATACAAGCTTTATTAATAAATTGCTGAAAGATGGCAGACTAAGCATTGAAGGTGGAGTTTTTAAAGGAAAGAGAATTACATTTCACGATCCCTGTTATTTGGGAAGGGCAAATGAAATTTATGAAGCACCAAGAGACCTGATCCGCAAACTTGATGCTGAATTAGTAGAGATGAAAAGATGCCGAAGTAATGGTCTTTGCTGTGGAGCCGGTGGTGCACAAATGTTTAAAGAACCAGAAAAAGGTAATAAAGACATTAATATTGAAAGAACGGAAGAAGCCCTGGAAACCAAACCAGACCTCATTGCTGCGGCATGTCCCTTTTGCAATACTATGATGACAGATGGGGTTAAAAATAGCCCACGAGAAGGTGATCTTGAAGTGAAAGACTTGGCTGAAATAATTGCTGAAGCTCAAGATCTTTAGTACCGCTGTCTATCCTAATTTAAATGCCTAATTTAGGGGCTCAAAAAATTTCTAAATCCTCCTATCCTTAAATCCATTATTCATGATTGTCGAATAGTCTTTTTTTTTGACAATAAAGGTTTATAATGACGTATATAGACAATTCTATTTTCAATTCCCAAACCGCTTTTGACGTATTCGAGGGTGCAAATATTGGTATTGCCATTCATCAAATGATTTTTGATGAGAATAATATGGCTATAGACTATAAATTTGTTCGGGTAAATCCAGAATATGCCAGGATTTTAAAATTTAAAAAGGAAGAGCTGGAAGGTAAAAAAGCCTTGGAAATTCTTCCAATACTAGACAAGTCCCTCCTCAATGCTTATGAAGAAATTGTAAAATCTGGGGAATCTCAACATATACAAAAATTTTCAGATCGATTACAAATCTACTTAGACATTAGAGCATTTTCACCAGGACCAGGAATACTAGTTAGTTTTATTGATGATGTCACCAATAAAACTTTAAGTCAATTGGCGATAAGAAAAAGCGAAGAAAAATTTCGGACCCTCCATGATAATATGACCCAGGGTATTGTTTACCAAAACACAAATGGGGAAATTATTTCTGCTAATAGTTCGGCTGAAGAAATATTGGGCTTGAGCCTCGACCAAATGCAAGGCCGCAAGAGTATAGACCCCAGATGGGAGGCAATTCATTTGGATGGCAGCCCTTTCCCTGGAGAAACTCATCCAGCCATGATGACCATCAAAACTGGTAAAACCTATAAGAATATTGTTATGGGTGTTTTCAGACCCGCCACCCAGGATACCGTTTGGATAAATATTACTTCAGTACCCCTTTTCAAAGAGGATGAAAATATTCCCTTTCAAGTATTTACCACTTTTGATGATATTACAGGTAGAATAGAAGCTGAAAAAGCCTTGAGAAAATCAGAAAAGGCCAAAAATTTAGCCATTGAAGACAGTAAAATTAAGTCCAACTTTTTAGCGAATATGAGTCATGAAATTCGCACCCCATTAAATGGAATTGTAGGGATGATTGATTTAATGAGCAAGTCTCATGATTTTGAAAAGGTTCAAAAGGATCAGATTGAAATTATTAAAAAATCTTCCCTAGTCCTTTTAGATATTCTAAACGACATTTTAGACCTTTCTAAGCTTGAAGCTGGACAATTTCAAATTCATAAAAGACCGGCTCAAATAAATTCCATAATAAACCAGGTGGAAAATCTTTTTTCCGCTCAAGTGAAAAATCAAAATATTGAATGGGAATCCTCTCTTGACAATGAACTAGAAGATTATTTATTAATTGACGATTCTAAGATTACTCAGGTGATTTCTAATTTGGTAGGAAATGCTGTGAAATTCACCAAAGAGGGCTCCATTGCAATCCATTCGTCCTTAATAGCAAAAACCAAAGAGGATATTGAGTTTAAAGTTGAAATAAAAGATACCGGAGCAGGGATATCCGACCATGATCAACAGGAGATTTTTAAGGAATTTAAACAGGCTGAAGGTGATCCTGTATCGAATCAAAAAGGAACTGGCTTAGGACTTACAATTTGTAAAAACCTGATAGAATTAATGGGTGGTGAAATTGGGGTCTATAGCGAGTTAGGCCAAGGAAGTACTTTTTGGTTTAGCCTAAAAGCAAAAATTGTAGAGAAGGAACACAGTCCTCAAGCTAAACCCAGTAATAAAGATCCTGAAAACCAAAAAACAGAATACAACCTAAAGGTATTGTTGGCGGATGATAATGAGGTGAATATTAAGGTTGCTGAATTTATGCTTAGCCAAATGAAATGTGAAATTATAGCTGCCTATAATGGACAAGAAGCTATAGATCTTGTTGCAGATCACGATTTCGACCTCATATTAATGGACATCCAAATGCCCGTTATGGACGGAGTGGAAGCTACTCAAAAATTGAGAGAGAAATACTCAAAACTACCCCCTATTATTGGACTTAGCGCTAATGCCATGGAAGGTGATGCCGAAAGATTTATCAATTTGGGTCTTGATGATTATTTGAGTAAACCCATTACCATCAACACCTTAAGAGAAAAACTTAAGCAGTGGTTTCCAGACTAAGCCCTAATAGCCAATTTCTATAATTCATTCCAAGTTTTTGGCGAAATTTGTGGATTAATAGCTTTTAAACCATGTATAGCAATTTTGATGATTTATCCGACAACGCAAGAATTTGGATTTACCAAAGTAAAACGGAGCTTTCTCCATCACAGGAAGATCAATTAGAGGGGAGATTAGTTCCTTTTATTGAATCCTGGCAAGCCCATGGTCATGATCTCTTGGCCTCCTATAAAATTTTTCATAATAGATTTATTATTGTGGCTCTTGATGAAGCGAGTTATCAAGCTACAGGCTGTAGTATTGATAAGTTAAGTCATTTAATTCTAAATATTGAAAAGGAATTAGGCCTAAGTTTAATGGACAGAATGCAAATTTGCTATGAGCTTAATGGCAAAATTTTGAGTCTTCCTATGCCGAAGTTCAAATCCCTCATTGGTAGTGAGTTTAATGAAAACACCATGGTTTTTAATAATTTGGTGGAAACCAAGGCGGAGCTATTTGATAAATGGAATGTGGAATTAAAAAATAGCTGGCACAAACAAATGCTAGCTTAGCGGGCTTTTATTAGCTCCATAAATTCCAAGTGGATTTTTGCTGAGGTGGCAGCAATTTCGCCACCGAAAAGATAGTCGTCGCCTAAGGAATAATCGCAAACCACTCCTCCGGCTTCCTTTACCAAAATAACGCCTGCTGCAACATCCCAAGGGCTTAATCCATATTCAAAAAATCCATCAAATCTTCCACATGCCACATAGGCTAGATCCGTGGCTGCAGACCCCATCCTTCTGAGACCCCTAGTTTTGTGGATAAATGATTTTATTATTCCAATAAATTCTTCTAACCTTTCAAAATCGTAATAGGGGAAACCAGTAGCTATTAAAGTGTCGGAAAGGGATTCCTTCTGACTTACTTTTATAGGTTTATCATTTAAAAATGCGCCACCATTCTTCCAAGCATAAAAACACTCTTTTTGGCCAATTTCATAAACTACACCAGCCACAATTTCATCTTCCTCCATAAGGGCAATGCTAATGGCAAAAACGGGAATATTATGCAAAAAATTGGTGGTTCCATCCAAGGGGTCGATTATCCAATTTAGTTTTTCTCCCTTTGTAGTTTCTGTACCCTCTTCGGCGATAAACCCTGCTTCTGGGAGAATCTTTTTCAATCCCACCACCAGCATTTCTTCTGCACCCTTATCTACAAAACTTACTAGGCTATTTAAACTTTTGGTTTCTATTTGAGAATCTGAGACATGAAATCTATTTTTTTCAATAAAAAGAGCCGTTTCCTTTGTCAATTTCACCATGGATTCGCACAAAGCCTGATAGTTGAGCATAAATTATTGAAAATTAAAATTCATTAAACCAGCTTAGGACTGGCTTCTAGTTCATCGAAAAGTACAGATCCATCCTCCCCTATTTCCCTAAGCCTTATTTTTCTTTTTGTATTGATGAGATCTGGATTCCAAAGGGCTTTCACTTTAACATAATTCTCAGTAAAACCTGTGATATATCCCTCTTTAAAATTCCCTTCAAAAAGAACCTCCTTTACTTTACCTAATTGCGACTCGTAAAACATTCTTCTTTTCTTGGCAGATAGCACTCTCAACATCTTACTTCTTTTCTTTCGAATACCGTAATCTATAGTATTTTCCATTTCCGCCGCTTCGGTATTGTCCCTTTCGCTATAAGTGAAAACATGCAGATAGGAAATATCTAAACTGTTTAAGAAATTATAAGTCTCTAAAAAATGATCCTCCTTTTCACCGGGGAAACCTGTAATAACATCCACTCCAATGCAGCAATCTGGCATTACTCGCTTTATTTCCTTTACACGTTCTTGATAAAGCTCCTTTTGGTAGCGCCTTTTCATTTGTGCCAAAATCTCATTGGAGCCAGATTGTAAAGGGATATGGAAGTGGGGTACAAAGCGCCGTGATTTGGAAACAAAATTTATGGTTTCATTTTTTAAAAGATTGGGTTCAATGGAAGATATTCTAAAACGATCAATACCCTCCACCTGGTCCAGGTTTTTTATTAAATCCAAAAAAGTATGTTCATGCTTTTTGTGCCCAAACTCCCCTTTGCCATAATCACCAATATTCACTCCTGTAAGAACAATTTCCTTAGCTCCTTCCTCTACAATTTTCTTGGCATTATTAATAACATTTTCAAGGCTATCACTTCTGGAAATCCCTCTGGCCAATGGTATGGTGCAATAGGTACATTTATAATCACAACCATCCTGAACCTTTAAAAAAGCCCTGGTCCTATCTCCTATAGAATAGGAACCAACATAAAAATCAGCCTCATCAATTTCGCAAGAATGAACTTCTCCTAAATCATTTTTGCTTAGATCTTCTAAATAGTCAGTAATCTTAAACTTCTCAGTAGCTCCTAATACCAAATCCACCCCTTCGATGGTTGCAATTTCATTGGGCTTAAGTTGAGCATAGCAACCCACCACAACAACAAATGCCTCTTCATTAGATTGTAATGCTTTTTTTACCCAGTATTTGCATTCCTTATCTGCATTATGGGTTACAGAACAAGTGTTAATTACATAAACATCAGCACTTTCCTCAAATTTCACCTCTTGATAGGAGCTTTGTTTGAAATCCCTGGCAATGGTGCTAGTTTCCGAAAAATTTAGCTTGCAACCTAGGGTGTGAAAAGCTACCTTTCTACCATTCATATTCATGCTGCAAAGATAAAGGGGATTATTGAATGTAATCTCCTAATATTTATGGAATTTATTAGCGCTATTTTTGCGTTTGTATAAGGAAAGATGAGCATTATCTGCCATGGAATCTTTGGGATACAGCAAGCTGTAATTCTCCTTTACATAAGAGAATATTTCCTTCTGACAGGAATTCATCTCCTTCCCTCCTTGGATAAAAACATAATCTATCTGATATTCCGTAGAAGACTCTAAATTCGAATTCCAAATAATGCAATCCTTATTAAGTCCTTTGGAATTGAATAAATCTATTTTGGGAAAATCCTGCTTCCACTTTATAGGGAAATAAGCATAATTGGCTTCGTAATTATCCAAAATAAGGATATCTCTGTTTAGGGCTAAATAAGATGAGAAGTGCCTTTCCTTAAATCCTTCAGCATGGTGAATATCCAAAACAATAGAATGATCATCAATTAAATCAGATATTTCCAAAAACTTGGAAACCCTTTGATCCTGAGCTTTTATTTCCAAAAAATAATCATGGGTCCGAATAAATTGTATCCCGATTACCAGAATAATGATGCCCATATTTAAGAATTTATGGATTTTCAAATTACTAAGGGCGATCAAGAGAAACCAAAAGGCAAAAATTAAAATTCTTCGAGAAATAAAACTTCCATTGCTACTGGCATCTGGCATGGAGAAAAAGAGGATGATAAGCAAAATAAACAGAAGCTGAAACCGCCCTTCAAAAGCCTTAAAATTCCGAAATCGTCTTAATGAAAATAGCCATATGGTAATAAGTGAATAAAAAACAATTTGTGCCAGAAAAAACTCGGTCTTGCCGAAGTATAAAACCAAAATTTTAAGCTTTGTAAGCAGATACCAAAGGGTTGCTGCACCAAAATAACTTTCCACATCTGGAGCTTCCCTATCGAAAAGAAAAAGAAAAGCCAAAACAACAAAAGGAAGAAATAAGGCTGAAAGTAAAAGTCCTTTAGGAAGGGTGAAGCTCTGGTCTTTTTTAAGAAAGTCTAGAATAAAATCCAAGACAAAATAAATCCCAAGTATTCCGAAGCATACAAGGTGTGAGAAATAGGTGAAGCTTATAGAGAGAAATAGAAAAAGTAGATTTTTAAAATTAATCTGATTTTTTGCCCTGATCAACAGCCTTAGTGCGATAAAGAAACCTAAAATTCCCAGTCCAAAATTGTAAAAGCCCAATCCAAACAAAAAGGTATAGACCAAAACCAAACTAAAAAAACTAATTCCAGAAAGTGGAATTCTCATTTCTTTCAAGAGACCTTTAAATGCAAGTGGAATTCCAAGGGCAATAAGGCTTAGTAAAAGTTTATTTGCGAGAAAAACTGGAATTCCCATTTTTTGAAATATCAGCAGAATTAGATGCCCACTCCAATTGGGAAGCCACTCAGGGTTTATTTCATGAAAATTTTGAAAAAAGGAATTGGACTGCCCTAATTCTAATATTAATTGAGAATTGTAAAGATGTGATGCACCGTCTACAGTAGGAAAATAATTGCTAAACCAAATTGGCCAAATGTTTAATATCGCCAGGAAGACAAAAATAAATTCCAACCTAAGAAAATACTTGTAATAGCCCTTTTTCAAAATTTAGGATCTTATTCTTTTCCTTCTATAAAGGATATTATTTCGGGGGCTAGGGGGCTGGTTTTAGATCCAAAATGAGCTTGCCACTCTCCATTTTCATCCACTAAAAATTTATTGAAATTCCAGGAAACCTTTGCATCCTGTTTACCATTAAGTTCTTTGCTGCTAAGCCAAGCGTATAAGGCATTTTTAGATTTTCCTTTTACATCCGATTTAGACATCATAGGAAAGCTCACTCCATAATTTTTTTCACAGAAATCGGCAATTTTCTCATCCGAACCAGGCTCTTGAAAACCAAAATTATTTGCTGGAAAACCAATGATAGTGAAGCCTTTGGATTTATATTTATTGTATAACTCTTCCAGTTCTTTGTATTGATAAGTATATCCACATTTACTGGCTGTATTTACAATTAAGACCTTTTTACCCTTTAAATCTGAAAAGTCAAATTCTTCCCCTTCCAGGGTTTTGGTTTTAAAATCATAAAAAGATTTAATCACCTCTTCGGTTGAGGATTTAGAAGATCTAAAGGTGAATGAAAACAATCCCATGCTCAGTGCAATTATTAGTAATGTTAGTTTTTTCATTATTGGCTCAATTTGGCTGGGAAGATACTTAATTTCCTAGCCTCAGTTGTTTCCCTCAAATCTAATTCAACAGATATAGGAAGAAATTGTTCTCGATAAATCTGCAAAAGCAAAGACATCAGTTTTTTCTGTTTCAGACTTTTAATTTTTTATTTTTATTAATTCTAAATTAAAACAAAAGTGTTAATAGATCGATAGAATAGCTCTCCTAAACTATTTTTGTAAAATGGTTTTACAAATTTCTGAAATAGTAAAATTGAACTTCAAATTAGAGTGGAAAAAAAAGCAAAGTGTTTTGGCCATTCTTCTTTATGTGCTCAGCACCACCTATTTATGCTATTTGGTTTTTAAGGGTTCTGTAGAAAAGGAAACTTGGAATTCCTTGTATTGGGTGGTTTTAATCTTTGCCGCCATCCAGGCTGCTTTCCGAAGCTTTCAGAATGAGGCTGATCGTCGTTTTCTATTGTATTATGGCATGGTAAAACCCCAGGCCCTAATATTGGGAAAGATCATTTATAATTTTATTTACCTAAGTATAATCGGGCTTTTCACATTTCTGCTTTTTCTTTTTTTTATGGGATCAGAAATTGAGGATCCTTTGGCATTTATAATTTTAATATTATTGGCCTGTTCGGGCTTTGCTTCCATTCTCACATTTGTATCTGGAATTGCAGCAAAAGCAGGAGACAATCCGGCTTTACCGGCTATATTAAGCATCCCATTATTGTTTCCTCAGCTTATATCCTTAAGCAGTATTAGTGTAAGAGCATTAACTGGATTTTCATGGGCTATTAATGGGCCAATTTTATGGGTACTATTACTACTCACACTAGTAACTACCCTATTAAGCTATGTCTTATTTGCCTACCTTTGGCGAGATTAAAAAACGACTATGAAACGACACTGGTGGAAAGCACTTGGCGTAATTATAATCTTCTATACCATCATACAAGGATTTCTGGGTGAGGTACCTCATTATTTCATTTTAAATGAAACCATACGCAATATGTATTTCCATGTTACTATGTGGTTTGCCATGATTATCCTTATGCTTGCTTCCGTTGTATATAGTGTAAAACATTTGAGTTCTGGTACTCGAATTTCGGATTTACGTGCCAAAGAATTGGCTTTAACAGGAGTTGTTTTAGCTATAGCCGGATTGTTAACTGGCAGCCTTTGGGCAAAATATACTTGGGGCGCTTTTTGGGTGAACGATGCAAAGCTTAATGGTGCAGCAGTAACTTTTCTCATTTACCTAGCCTATTTTATTTTGAGGAATTCCGTTGAGGATCAACAAAAGAAAGGGCGATTAGCAGCGGTTTATAATATTTTTGCCTTTGTAATGATGATAGTATTTCTAGGAATTTTACCTCGAATGACTGATTCACTGCATCCCGGAAATGGTGGTAATCCAGGTTTCGACCAATATGATTTGGATGCCCAAATGCAAATGGTTTTCAGACCAGCCGTTATCGGTTGGACTTTAATTGCGGTTTGGATAACTACACTTAAAATTCGATACCACCAGCTACTTTGGAAAAAGGAAGATGTAAAGGATGAACAATTATAAAAAAATGACAAAATGAAAAATACGCTAGTCCTTTTAATAAGCACCCTGTTTCTTCTCCTATCGGGAAGTGTATTGGCCCAAGGTCCAGAAGGTGTAGAAATGGCCGATGTGATGCGGTCTAATGGGAAAATATATGTTGTAGTGGCCGTTGTAGCAATAGTATTTGCTGTGATAACAGTTTATCTCATTAGCATAGATCGAAAACTGAGGAAATTAGAAAAAGAATCCTAAAATGAAAAAAACTCATATTGCTCTCATCATTCTTATTGCCATTTCCATAGGCGCAATAATTTCCGCAACGGGCGATTTTTCTACTTATGTAGGTTTCCATGAAGCCAATGAACAACCTGGAACAAAATACACGGTTATTGGCCAATTAGACACTACAAAATCCATGAATTACGATCCACTTTCTAGTACTTTTTCATTTGTAGCAGTAGATAAGGACGGGAACTCTAGCCGAGTTCATTTTCATGAACCAAAGCCACAGGATTTTGAAAGAAGTGAAGAAATTACCATGAAAGGATACGCCAAAGACAGCGTTTTTGTGGCCGAAGAAATACTAATGAAATGCCCTTCCAAATACAACGAAAACAATCAGTTGGGAGACTACGAAACTTACTAATTCATGGAATATATTGGTGAACATTTATTGCCTGGGCAACTGGGTCGCTTTTTTGTTAGCCTTGCTTTTGCAGCAGCATTAATAAGTGCCTTTGCAAATTTATTTTACCTCCTCAAAAAAGATGAGCATTATAAAAAGTTGGCAAGGGCATCCTTTATGGTTCATGCTATAAGCATATTCTCCATTGTTGGGGTTTTGTTTTTTCTAATGTCTAGCCATTATTTCGAATATGATTATATCTGGAAACACTCCTCTCTAGAGCTACCCACTCGATATATATTTAGTGCTTTTTGGGAAGGACAAGAAGGTAGTTTTATCCTTTGGATGTTCTGGCATGCTGTATTGGGCTTAATTCTTATGTACAGCTCCAAAAAGTTAGAAGCTTCTGCAATGATGGTCTTTTCTCTAGTTCAAGCATTTTTGCTGAGCATGATTTTAGGAATCTATATTGGAGATATAGGCATTGGTAGCAGCCCTTTTGTTTTAATGCGAAATGCTCGTGAAAATATTGGCCTGCCCTGGACAGAAGTTCAAGACTACCTGCAAAAATTTCCGGTTTTTATGGATGGTCGAGGATTAAACCCTCTTTTGCAAAACTATTGGATGACCATTCATCCTCCTACCCTATTTTTAGGTTTCGCCTCGGTACTTCCTCCTTTTGCTCTAGCCATTGCGGGCTTAATTAGTAGAGATTATTCTAGCTGGGTAAAACCTAGTATTCCTTGGGCATATTTCAGTGTGATGATTTTTGGAACCGGAATTTTGATGGGTGGCGCCTGGGCCTACGAAGCATTAAGTTTTGGAGGATTTTGGGCTTGGGATCCTGTAGAAAACTCCTCTCTTGTTCCATGGTTAACTATGGTTGGTGCTGCTCACCTACTCCTGGTTAAAAGAAATAGCCAATCAGGATTGCGTTCTAGTTATTTTATGATGATACTCAGCTTTGTTTTGGTATTGTATTCTACATTTCTAACTAGAAGCGGGGTTTTAGGAGATTCTTCAGTTCACTCCTTTGTGGATTTAGGCTTAAATGGACAATTATTAATTTACCTGTTATTTTTTAGCATTACGGCATTTGGACTGTTTTTCTACCATGCTCCAAAAATGAAAAAATCGGCCTCAGAAGAGGAATTGAGTTCCAAAGAATTTTGGATGTTTATTGGGAGTTTGATTCTTTTGATCTCAGCATTTCAAATTATCCTCCTTACATCAGTACCTGTATACAATCAATTGATTGGTCCGGATAGTTATTTATCGCTACTAGATGAGGATTGGGCTCCTCCATTGGATCCGATTGAGGCCTATCAGAAATATCAACTTCCCTTTGCTATTGTCATCACCTTCCTTATTGCTATTACCCAGTTTTTGAGCTTTAAAAGGACAAGTGCAGCTAAATTTAAAAAGAGACTATATTCGAGTTTAGCCATAAGCATTATAGTAACAGGAATCTTTGCTACCATCTATAAGTTTTGGATGCATCCTGCTTATTTAAGTTTACTTTTTGCTGGGGTTTTTGCCACGGTTAGTAATATCAGTTATTGGCTACTTGTGGGAAAAGGGAAATTGCCATTTACCGGAAGTTCCATTGCTCATATTGGCTTTGCCTTTGTTATGATCGGTGCTTTAATTGCCAATGGAAAACAAGAAATTGTGAGCAATACAAATATTCGCCTATCCGATGAACTTCCCTCTAGTGAAAACTCTGTATTGTATTTAAATGATACAACAGACCTATATCAATACCATGCTATTTGGACAGGAACCAGAGATAGTGGATTGGGAATTCAATATTATGATGTAGAATATTATGATACCCTTCCAGGTAAAAAGGAAAAACTATTTAGCCTTGAGCCTTACATTCAAAAGTCCGATGAAATGGGTACATCTGCAAACCCTTCTACCAAACATTATTGGAATAAAGATGTATATACCCATGTGGTGTACTCCTCTCTACTTGAGGCTAAATCTGAGGATGGCTATGGTAATGAAATGGAAGTGAAAATGGAAAGGGGAGATACCGCCATTTACCAGCAGCATTTTGTGATTTTAGATAGCATTAAAGTGAATGCTAGGTTTAAAGATGATTCTGACCAGATTGAAAGATTAAGGATAGAGGTGAAATTAGTTTTAATCAATATTTTGGGTGAGGAATTTGTGGCCAGACCAGTTTATTATATCGAAGGAGAAAGTGCTGGTTTTGAGGATGCCTATTTGGAAATTCAAAAATTTAAATTCCGATTGGCAGGTATAGATACTGATGAACCAGATAGCAAGAAATTGCTGATTAAGGCATTTTCCGAAATTCAGGATGATCGTGACTTTATCATCATGAAAGCCATAATCTTCCCCTTAATAAACCTCCTTTGGTTGGGTTGTATTTTGATGGCATTGGGAACAGGAATCGCTATTTGGCAGAGAATCAAAGCTTAAATTAAATCACTTCATCTTTCTTCTTAGCAAGGTGATTATAATCTTCAATGAGAGTTTTAAGAAGCTTTTCCGGTGGAATATTTTCTTCAATTTTCAAAACCTTTTTAGCCTTTATGGCTAAATCAAAAATGGCCTTTTTACTTTTTGACTTCTTGGAATTATCCAATACATTTTTAATTATATAAATATCCCTATCACTTAATAAAAGTACATTCTTAAATACCGGTTCATAATTATCCTGTGGTGCCCTAAGTATAGTATCCTCGAGGGAAAATGGTCTTTTACTAATTATCACCACCGTATTAGCCACCAGATCACCAATCCGCTGAACTTTTTTGCTAAACATCATGCTAATAAATCCAACGAAAGGAATAGGTAGGTATAAAAAGACGGCTAAAGTTTCCAAAGAATTTGGACCACTAAATACATCTGGGAAAAAAATCAAAAGAAATAAACCCGTTTTTACATCAATAGCTCTCAATAACCACCTTAAAATAATATCTCCAATGCTTGCTGCAGATCCATCGGCTCTAATAACCCTCAATTTTAAAAGAAATTTACCAACAGTTCTCCCATTCCACAAGTATTCACAAACAGGATAATAAAGGGAAAGAGGAATAAGGATGAGTATTAAACTTGTCTCATGATTTTCGATAAATCCAATATCAAAAATCCAAAGAGCCATCAAAAAATATAAAATTTGAACTATTAGGTCCAAAAATCCTGAAGCTAATCGAATCCCAGCATTGGCTAATGGTAATTCAATTAATACGTTTTGTGCCGTGTAAACTTTTAATTTCAAGATAATTCTTGTAATATTCGGGGAAGATACAGAACTCTATGAGAGAAGCCTCATTTCTCGCGAAAAATGAAAAAAAATGGCGTAAAGTCGAGACTATACTTGACAAACGCATAGATATGCACCCTGATGAATCTATAGATTTATTTCAGGAATTAACGGATGACTTATCCTATTCGAGGACAAATTATCCAAAAAGTATTGCTACCCAGTATTTAAATTTATTAACTGCCGGTATATATCAAAAAATTAATAAGCGAAAAGTTGAAAAATGGAATAGGATTCTAGTCTTTTGGCGGGAAGATGTACCCCTAGCTGTTGCCCAAAAAAGACATGCCCTATTTTATTCCTTGTTATTCTTTTTATTGTCCATGACTATTGGAATTGTTTCTACTCATTATGATGAAAATTTTCCGAGAATAATTTTGGGAGATAGTTATGTGGATTTAACCTTAGAAAACATTGAAAATAACGATCCTATGGGGATTTATAAATCCCAAGAATCTGGTAATATGTTTTTAGCCATTAGCTCCAATAATTTACGAGTGGCGACTCTTACCTTCGTTGCTGGGCTGTTTTTTAGTCTTGGAAGCTATTACTTCCTCTTTATTAATGGAGTAATGGTAGGAACCTTTCAGTATTTTTTTCTACAGAAAGGCCTTTTTTGGGATTCTTTTCTAAGTATTTGGATTCATGGTACCATCGAGATTTCCTGTATTGTGATTGCCGGTGGAGCGGGTGTTGCTTTGGGCAGCAGCTTACTTTATCCTGGAACATTAAGGCGAAAAAAAAGTCTTATGATTGGCGGAAAACGAGCTTTTAAAATTTTCATTGGAATTTTACCTCTTATTGTTATTGCCGGTTTTTTAGAAAGCTATATCACCCGATTAACAGATTCCTCAATATTTGTAAAGGCATCTATTATTGGAGGATCATTTGCTTTTATAATTTGGTACTTCGCTATATATCCTTATCAACTTTTAAAAAGGAAGCTTGTTGAAGAATAAATTCCTTTTCATCCTTTTTATCCTTGGGCTATTCATTCAAATTAGCTCTTGTTCTAGCCCAGATGAGCCAGAAGTACAATCTGAGACCAGAGGCTTCAATCAAGAGAAAATTGATTCTTATAATCAACAGGAGAAGTATGATTATTATAAGGAAGTAGAAAGAAGTTCCAATCCGGTTTTGGAAATTTTCCTCAATATATTTTCCTTCATTTTTAAAATCCTTGCCAGTCCATTTGGGCTAGCAATTCTAATAGTACTGATTATTATAGTAATTATTGCCATAGTAAAAAGGGGGAAGTCTGGACTTTTAGAACCTATAAAAGAAAGGGATTCTGTTGTGCTATTAAGCAAAGAAGATCTGGAAACCACAGACTACCAAAAACTATTGGAAATGGCGATTCAAGCTAATGATATGCGGTTAGCAACAAGGTTTACCTTTCTCATTACCCTACAATATCTCCAGAAACACAAAAAGATAAAATGGCATCTAGAAAAAACCAATCATGAATATTTAAATGAGCTAAGTCCGGAATTGCAAAAACCATTTTCGAATTTGGTTAGAGCATACGAATATGTGTGGTATGGAGAAATGGATATAAAGCCCATAGTTTTCCAAAGAATTCAAGGATATTTTACTCACTTGAAAAAGCTCAATTCATGATTCGGAAAATTCTTTTTGCGCTTATTTCTATTCTTGGACTCTTGTTTATTGGCTCCCTCATTTTTGCGGTTTTTCAACCCAGACCTCACTCCTTCCATTACAGTTTAAATATGCTTTCCAAACAGCCTTATGGTTGTAGTATTATTAAATCGGAACTACCCTCCTTTTATCCTAATAAAAATGTTAGAGCCCTCGGTTCTTTAGATCTTAAACCCTATTATGACTATGTAACCAACTATGATGATTATGGCTATTTTAGCTCTGATGATTTTGATAGCAGTCTAGTTTTTAGACCCTTAAATAATATCGGAGCCGAAAACTTCAATTTTATTGCCTTGAGTGGTGAGCTACAAATGAGCCAAGTAGATATCAATAGCCTTTTAAGCCACTGCTACCAAGGAAATGCGGCTCTACTTTTAGCAGATGATTTAAATGATGAACTTGGCCAAACTTTGGGAATTAAAGCTTCAATTAGCAGTTCAGATGATGCCAAAATATTAGAAAAGGCCTTCTCTTTAAGATATAGAAATAGAAACTACCTAACACATAAATCCTATTCCCAGTATAGCTTTATTGAGGCCTTTCCTCCAGATGCGGAAATAATCTGTACAAATAAATTGGGCAAGGTTATCGGTATTCGCTTAAACATAGGCACGGGAAGCCTAGTTTATTTTTCAATGCCGATATTATTTAGCAATCTTCATCTTCTAAAAGACAGAAGAGAAATTGTTGAAAGCCTTCTCCTAGAATTACCAAACCGGAATACCTATTATGCCCAATATACTGGCGGTAGAACGGATAATTATACCAAACAACCGAACATAATGAGTTTTATTCATTCCCAGGAATCTCTCACCTGGGCATTTTATACTTTATTGTTTTCAGTTTTAATATTTATGGCATTTAGGATAAGGCGAAGCCAACGAATTATCCCCATCGTAAAGCCTCCTGAAAATACTAGTTTAAAATACATTGAAACATTAAGCAATCTTTACCTTCTGCACAATAACCACAAGGAAACCTCTCGGAAAAAAATGAACTATTTCCTTAATCGCATCCGATTGGAATACCATTTAGACAGCCAAAATATTAATGAAGAATTCTATTTAAAATTAAGTCAGAAAAGTGGGGTTGACCGCACAATAATTAAACAGTTATTTATTAAATACCATTATATAAATGCTCGCCAGGAAGTTACTTCCGAAGATTTTCAAGCCCTTTGCGAGCTCTTACAACATTTTAAAAATTGATAAATATGGAAGATGATAAAAAATCTAATGATTTGGAAAATAAAGATTTAGAGGGAAATAAAATCGAACAAAATCAGGAGGAAGCTATTTCTAGTTCTATACAGGCAGATGCTGAAGATGTAAATGAAGAAGGCAATATTCCAGATTTTGAAAAGGAAAGCGCATTGGTTATTGCCGTAAACAAAATAAAAGAGGAATTAGGGAAAAAATTGGTAGGACAAAGTAATCTTGTAGAACTTATCATGGCCGGAATTTTGGCTGATGGCCATATCTTAATTGAAGGTGTTCCCGGTATTGCCAAAACCTTTACAGCTAAATTACTGTCCAAAGTTCTAGATACCTCTTTTAACCGAATCCAATTCACTCCAGACCTGATGCCTTCGGATGTTACGGGGACGAATATTTACAATATGAAGGATTCAAAATTTGAATTTAAAAAGGGTCCTATATTTTCCAATATTGTTTTAATTGATGAAATAAATAGAGCTCCTGCTAAAACGCAGGCGGCGCTGTTTGAATGTATGGAAGAACAACAAGTAACCATAGATGGAAATGCCTATTCCCTGGATTTTCCATTTATAGTGTTGGCAACCCAAAATCCTGTAGAACACGAAGGAACCTATAAACTCCCCGAGGCACAGCTCGACAGATTTCTATTTAAAATTGAGGTAGACTATCCAAAGCTTGAAGAAGAAATAGAAATTTTGGAAAGAGTCTCCACAGGGCAGATTGGTGGAGATTTAAGTGATGTGAAAAAGATATTGGACGTTAAAGATTTGAAAAAACTTCGCGATGATGTTCGACAGGTTAGGGTGGAGAAAAACCTTTTAAAATACATTGCCAGTCTGGTAGAAAACACAAGGGAAAATGCTCAATTATTCCTGGGTGCTTCACCGAGGGCTTCAATTGGAATCCTAAATGCCAGTAAAGCTTTAGCAGCCATAAAAGGCAGGGATTTCATCACTCCAGATGATATTCGCCAAGCTACCTTTCCAGTGCTGAATCACAGAGTGGTTTTAACTCCAGAAAAAGAAATGGAAGGCATAAGTACTAAAGATGTAATCAAAGATATAATTGAACAGATTGAAGTTCCTCGCTAGGCATTTTCCAGACATTTATTTGAACCAAAGATTGTTAATTCTCTTGGTTTTAAATTCCTTTTTATTCGTATTAGGATTTCCCTATCCCCTATTTATAGGTTTGGCAAAGCTATGCCTATTGGGTATATGCGCTTTGTGTTTGACGGAACTTATAAGATTATATTTAAATTCAAATCCTATTAGTGCCGAACGAATTGTAGATGAAAAGCTTTCCAATGGAGATTATAATCCTGTGATTCTGAAAATTAAAGGTCATTTGGGTTTTGCTTCAGAACTAAAAATTATCGATGAATTTCCTATTCAACTTCAAATAAGGGATAAATCTTTTCATTTAAAATGTTCCTCCAAATTTGAGGAAGAGATAATCTATAAAATAAGACCAACACAAAGAGGAGTATATCATTTCGGAAAACTTCGAATTTTCATCAATACAAGATTTGGATTAATAAGCAGAAGGCTAAGCATTGATTTGGAAAAGGAGCTGAAGGTTTATCCCTCGGTAATACAATTGAAAAAGTATTCCTTTTTAGCCATTTCCAACAGATTACAGGAAGTAGGTGTAAAAAAGATAAGAAGGGTGGGTCAAAGTCAGGAGTTTGAGCAGATACGCGACTATGTTATCGGTGATGATTTTCGTCAAATAAATTGGCGTGCAACAGCAAGGAGGCAAGAACTGATGGTAAACCAACATCAAGAAGAAAAATCGCAAAATGTTTATTGCATTATTGATAAAGGTAGATTGATGCAAATGCCATTTGAAGGTATGTCATTGGTTGATTACGCCATAAATTCCACTTTAGTAGTTTCTGGAATTGCCTTAGGGAAAGGAGACAAAGCAGGAATATTGACCTTTTCCAACAAAATGGGCTCTTTGGTGATGGCTAAATCCCTTAGCAACCAAATGAATAGAATTTCAGAAAGTCTTTTTTCTCAAGAAGTTGTAAATGAGGAAAGTAATTTTCTAAACCTTTATAAGCTGATAAAGCTAAAAATCAAAAAGCGAAGTCTATTGATGCTGTATACCAATTTTGATTCTTTGATATCTCTTCAGAATCAGATGAAATATTTAAAGGCTATTTCCAAAAATCATCTACTTTGTACAGTAATTTTTGATAATACAGAGGTAAACCAAAAGGCGAATAGTAAAACTAAGGGTAGCAAAAATCTCTATGATCAAACAATGGCCGAAAAGCTTCAGCATGATAAAAAGAGGATTATTAAAGAGCTAAATAAAAATGGTATTTACAGTATTCTTACAGAACCGCAAGATCTTACTATAAATACCATTAATAAATATATTGAGCTTAAAGCTCGAAGCCTTCTTTAATTATCTCTGCTGGGATCCAAAAATTCTACATCAGAACCAAAATTGTCTATTTGCGAATTCGAATCATTTAGATAAGGTCCGAAAATGGAATTGTAGGCCCAAAATGATGCGCAATAGTAGAAAGGGATGACAACCAAAATTCCTAGTCCGCAAGTAAGCAAAATTCCGATTATAGTAATTATCATAAAGATTATAGCAAAGCCAAAAAAAGAAATAAATTTATTTCCTACTACCTTTCTACTCATTTCCATTGCCTCCCAAAATCCCAGTTTAGCATCTACAATCAAGGGTATTGCAAAAATGTAGGAAATACTTAGGTAAACCATAGCCAAAACACAAAGCAAGATTCCAGACCATTCAATAGCTCCAAAACTGAAATAAGGAACAAACTCACTTTCATCCATAAAAGTTAAGGAATTGGGATTGCTGAAAAGCTCAAAAAGCTCGCTTGGTAAAATTGCCAAAAACAGTAAAACGATAATTGGGCTAAGCAGTAAATAAAACACCAAATAGTGAAGAAAAATCTGCCCGAAGGATTGGAATGCTTTGAAAAAATCTCCAAAGTCTTCTTGTTTATTCATCAAATTTCTAGAAAAGACAAATATTCCTGCCAATAGAACATTGAACACTATTGAAATAATATTTGAAAGAAATGGAATGGGGATGAAAGCAAAAATTAAGGATCCGAAAAAGGAAATGATGATATAAATTAGGGTGAATCCGATAAAATTTCCTGCTGATTTTGCAAAAAATTTCCAACCTTGGCTAATGGTTTCTCCAATATCAAAATGGTAACCTTGGTTTAGCAATTCTGAGAAATCTGGTTTGTTGATCATAGTTTATGAATTGATTGGTTTAAAAGTTTCTTGAAATTTAGAATAGTGAATTTTGATGCCCGTAAAAACAAGGGCTAGAAAAGGGAAAATTAATGGATTGTGTGAATAAGCAGCGCTAAAATCCCCTTGCAAAAGATCAATAAAAGCGTGGCTCATACCACAGCCTAGACATTCCATTCCAGTACTAGCTTTTATTGGACAAGGGGCTAGCCAAATATGTAAGCCTATGGAATTAAAGAATAAGGCTAAAAAATAGCCGACTGCAATTCCATAAACAATCCAATATTTTCTTAAATAGGTGATTAGCTTCAGGAGGCTTGTTTTTGGTTTGGGTTTACAATGTAAAAAAACCCTCCCTAAATTCCAGTTTTTCGCATAAGGGTAACTGCAGATTTATGTATGATAATTCCATCGCACTCTAAAATATAGTAATAGGTACCATCAGGAAGCTCATCGCCTCCCATATTTTTACCTTCCCAATTGTTCTCATAGTTCTTAACCTCCCAAACTAATTTACCCCAGCGATTCATAATACTAATTTCGCAACCCCCGGGATTTAGTCCTTGCAAATCAAACACATCATTTAATCCATCATTATTGGGCGTAAAAAAATTGATAGCCGCATCAAAGGAGTTTCCACTAATATAAACCTTAATGGAATCTAATTTCTCACATCCATCTGTATTCTTCACCCTTAAATAAAAGGTAATGGTATCTTCCTCTAGAGGCATTATTGCCGAGGTGTTTTTGGTAAGCCTACTAGCCAATTGCACAGGTTTATCAGCAAACCAATAGTATTCATTCCCACCAAATCCTTGAAGCAATATCTCCTCGCCTATTCCCGCCTTAAAGTCTGACCCAACTATTCCCGCACCAATACTAAAGTCTTCAATGTTAATGGTTTCAGAATATTCATTATAGCAAGTTCCGTAGTCTACTCTTAGTGTTACGATATAATTCCCCGGACTATCCCATTTAATCTTTGGAGGCTCTTTATGATAAAAAGTATCAACACTAGCATTGGTACCAAAAACCCATCTAAACTTTACATCATTTGGATAAAAGCCTTTGCTGAAAAATTCAATTTCATGTTTTTCAAAACAAGTATTTCCAAACCAGTCAAAATCTGGTAAAACTTCCTCGCGAACTGTAATATTTAAAACCATGGTATCATTGCAATCATACACCTTGCCTTTTGCAATATGTGTTAAAGTATAATTCCCAGGGCTTGGGAATGTATAAGTTGGATTCGTTCCTAAAGCCGTATCCGCAAGTGTGGTGCTATCTCCAAAATTCCAAAACAAGCTGGTCCCATTTAAACTTTCACTTGTAAAATCTACGCTTAGGCCATTGCACAACATGCTTGTGTCTTCGGTTGGTGTAAGCATATCTGCCTCAGCATACAAACAAGAAACTACATAATATAGATAATCAATCCTCAGGGTATTAATCAATATACCATCCCTATACTCATCTACACAAATTCCCAAAGCAAAGCTTCCCTGTTGATCTGGCAATCCCGTAAGAACTCCAGTTTGTGGATCTAGAGATATTGGAATAGATGCAGGCATGGGATTTTGAGCTGTATAGGTCCCTGCAAAAGGAATAAGCACATAAGGCGGTGGACAGGCTGGAGAAGGGATGGATGCGGTAGTTGTGCAACCAAAATTTCCTGCAGTTCCTCCACCTCCGGCGTATAAATCGCATAAATTATATACTAATGAATCGCCATCAGAATCTTCAATATCAAACTTATAATTTAAGGGTTCTCCAATACAAAGAATATTTGTAAGGGTAGAAGCCACATGAGCAGAACTGTTGCCAATAGTATCCATTCTAGGGATTTGAACAGTTGCTGTTAAACCATAATTCCCTGATCCACTGATGTTTTGAATTGCAGAACCCCGACAACACCTTTGCCAACTAGCGGTATAACCACCTGGGATTGGTGGTAAATGCACTATTGCAGAATATACTACTGATTGCAAACAAACGGAAGGAGGAGCAACAGCACAAGGATGGGTGGTAAGTTCTTTTGGAATAGTATAAGGCGTTCCCCTTTGCATAGGTAAATCCTGAACTAAATTGTTTAAACTATCATAAATGGCCACATTTAAGGCAATATCAAAAGATAGACTGAAGCAATCGCGATAAACAGTGAGGTTTATCCTATAGGAATTTGAAATTGGGTTTAGGCATTGATAAGCCATATGTGCACCAACAATGTGGCCAGACCTAGCCGCAAATGTCGTTGCCATAAATATTAGAAATAGGGCAATTTTATGTTTTTTGAGTTTGATAGAGTTTCAATTTATTTGTTTCCCTGAATTGAAAACGAATTAGGCCGCTAATTTTTAATCTGGATTTCTCACGATAGTAATAGCCGATTTAAACACAATTTGTTTGTCACATCGAAGGAGATAATAATAAGTGCCATCGGGTAGATCATTTCCAGAATTATCCTTTCCAGCCCAATCGTTATTATATGCATTATTGGAATATACTTCCGTCCCCCACCTATTCATTATCATAATATAACATTCTCCATCTGGGTTTAATTCTGCCAAATCCAATACTTCATTCCTATCATTTCCGTCAGGAGAAATAAAATTAATAGGACTTATCACCTGTCTATCAATTACAATAACATTCATAGAATCAATCCCTTGACATCCAAATTTATCAGTTACACGGACATAAAATTTCAGGGTATCAGTAAATAGAGGTTTTATGGTTGTAGTTTGGGAAACCCTACTACTCATTTTAACATATTTCTCAGAATACCAATACCAATCAATTCCGTCGGAGGCGGTAATATCAAGCTCATCACCAAGATAGATTGTGGTATCCGGGCCGGCATCTACTACAGAAGATAAATTACTAATTAACACCGAGTCCTCCTTAAAATAGGTGCAAACACCGGTGCTTATTAGCAACCTTACCTTTTGCCAACCAGGGAATAACCACCTTACTGGTGGTGGAGTTCGCCCATTAAAAACTGGGACATTTGCTGCTCCAAATTCCCAGAGAAAATCTGCATCTGCCGGGTAGTTCCCTTCTGGAGTAAATAATACATTTTGATTTTCATAGCAGGTTTCTCCTTGGAAAGAAAAATCTGGATCTACAGGCTCTCTAAGATCGAATACTGCTGTACTGGTATCACTACAAACCCCATTATTGGAATAAGAAATTAGTTTCACTTCATATATTCCAGGACCAGGGTAGGTAAATGTTGGATTTCTAAAAGTTGATGTATCTGTAGTTACACCCGTCACACCAAAATCCCACAATTGTTGGTTGGCATTAACACTTTGAGAGGTAAAAGCTATGGTAAGTCCATCACATAAAATTTCAGGTTCCTCTATGGGTGTTACAAAATCACTAACAATATTGGGTACGCAAGCCGTAAGCACAAATTGATAATCGAGGCGAACGGTGCTTAACAAAACGCCATTTCTATATTCACTGGCACAAATACCAACAACATATCTTCCCAATTGATTGGGAGTTCCTGTTATCACCCCCGTATTGGGATCTACAGCAAATGCTGGAGAAGATGGAACAGGACTTTGACTTGTATAAGGTGCTGAAAAGTTAATGGTATTATAGGGAGGTGGACAGGCGGGACTTGGAATGGTAGTACCATTATTACAGCCATTAGTACCTTCACTTTTTAGGATATCACATAATTCAATATGAACAGAGTCTCCATCATTTTCTTGAACATTTAAAGCTAGGTTTAATGGAGTTCCAACACATAATACTACCGGAGCAGGATCCAAAAACTGTGGTGAATTATTGCAGGCCACGTCATTATCTGGAATGCTAACTGTGTAGGTATTTCCTTCAGATCCAGGATTTAAAATATTCTGGATACTATTATTTCTACAGCACCTTTGCCAAGTGAGGGTATATCCACCAGGTATTGGCGGTAAATTATCGGTAATGATATAATCCGCGTATTCTGTACAGGAACTGGGAGGCGCAGTTTCGCAAGGGTTTCCCGTAGCGCTGGCTGATAAGGTTACGGTGGGTCCTTTGGCAATATTAATTTCTTTAATGAGTACATTGTTGATATCGTAAACCGCAATATTTACATCTGAATCAAATTGAGCACCACCACCTGCACAATCTCTATAAATTCTTAGACGAATCCGATAATCGTTATTTCCTGTGCAGGTGTAGGACAAATCACCACCAACAAGATGTGCAGCATTTAAATCTATCCCAAACAGGATAAAAACCAAAAAGCCCAAAATAATTTTTGGGGCCTTGAATGAAATACTATAGCGTATAAAACTTAAGAATTGATTCACTACAGAAATAGGATTAGAGTTTTGATAAAATTCTTCATACTTGAGCTTCATGCTCAAACATCGATCAATATACAAAGAAACGAGTCTTGTGCAATACACAGCTATTTCTCGAAAAACTTTTCGTCCCAAATGGATTCCTTAAAAGGATGGCTCTGTTGGAAAAAAAAACATTAGCACTATCCTTTTTCAACTAGCCTTGCTATTTTTGGCAAATGGCAAGAGCATTTAGAATTGGAATTGTTGGGGATGGAAATGCAGGAAATTATTTTGCAAATCAATTTGTAAAAGAAGGATTGGAAGTTTCACATTTTTCTCGAAATCCAAAATCTGCTAGGCTGGCTGTTGAGGAATATTCCGAAGAACTAAATCTCGATTTTCTGTTTTTAGCGATTCCCGATGGGGAAATATCCGGTTTTAGCAAAACCATAAGCTCTGGAAGAACGGTAATTATCCATTTATCTGGAACTACTGAACTTTCTGCTATTGATGAAAAGCATAAAAACAAGGCCGTATTTTGGCCACTGATGAGTTTGTCTCCTCACAGTATTTCCGAACTGAAAGACATCCCCTTCTGCCTAGAGGCGAATACCGAAAATGCCCGAAATCTTCTTCAAAATTTTTGTGATCAACTTAATTTACAATTCTATTGGAGGGGATATGAACAACGACTAAAAATGCATTTGGCAGCGGTTATTAGTCAGAATTTTTCAAATCACCTTTTTCATATAAGTCACAATATATTGAAAGAGGAAGATTTAGATATGGAGCTTTTTAAACCCATACTTTTAGAAACCATAAATCGTTTAGGGAAGGAAGATCCCAAGATTTATCAAACTGGTCCGGCAAAAAGAAAGGATCATAAAACAATAGAAAGACATCTAGATTTATTAAAAGGATCCGAAAAAGAAATTTACAGTATTATCAGTCAAAGTATTCAAGAAGAGAATGAAGGAAAATTATAAAGTTTTAATGAACAAGGTTAAGGCCTTTGTATTTGATGTTGATGGGGTTTTAACCAATGGGAATTTGAATATTACTTTGGAAGGACAACCCATACGAAATATGAATAGCAAGGATGGATATGCCCTGCAGTTAGCCATAAAAAAAGGATATAAAGTTGGAATAATTACCGGTGGAAAAGCTGAAGGAGTAAAAGAGGCCTTAGCCACTGTTGGAGTAAAGGATATTTATACTAGCTCTCATTTTAAACTAGATTCTTGGAATGACTTCTTAGCGATTTATGAGGAAGATTTAAAAGCCGAAAATGTACTTTATATGGGTGATGATATTCCCGATTACCTGGTTATGGAAAGAGCTGGAATTGCATGCTGCCCATCAAATGCGGCTACAGAAATAAAAAATATATCACATTATGTTTCTCCTATTCATGGAGGAAATGGTTGTGTAAGGGATGTAATTGAACAAACATTAAAGGTTCAGGAAAACTGGATGCTTGAAGAAGATTTCACCTGGTAATATGTCTCTACTAAAACTCATCCGCTGGCCCAATTTGTTGATGATAGTATTCTTGCAATACCTCATCAAGTATTCAATAATTGACGCTCTGAATATTCCACATGTACTGGATAGTTTACATTATTTCTATGGGGTTTTATGCAGTATAAGTTTAGCAGCTGGAGGCTATATAATAAATGACCTCCACGATATAGAAACAGATAAAATCAATAAACCAAAGCGAAGGGTAATAGGAGTTAATATTAGTAAAGCATCAGCCAAACAGCTCTATATCGGATTCAATTTAATTGCATTGATTAGCGGATATTTAATATCTAAGGCCTCAGGCATGCCCAAACTTTGGATGTTGCCTCTTGTTGCTACAGGTGTTTTATACTTCTATGCCATTAACCTTAAAAAAATAGCTGTAGTAGGAAATTTGGTGGTTTCATTTCTTACCGCCCTACCCGTAATCCTAGTAGCCTTTTTTGATCTATTGCCAGCAATAGATGGAAGCAATAATGAAATGATAAAAGCCGGAGTATACATTATTGGCGCTTATTCCCTTTTTGCATTTTGGACAAATTTTATTAGAGAAATTGTAAAAGATGCAGAAGACTATGAAGGGGATAAAAAACAAGGCTATTCTACACTTGCCGTAATTTTAGGCCAGGAACAAATTCGCTATGTAATAATATTTCTAAGCATTGTGTTAATCTCTTTTACTGGATTTTATAATTATTATCTGTTTGACAATTGGATGGAAGACCATGTAAAAAAGGCTGATCTTGTTTCTGCCATTTATGTTCTTCTAAGTATCAATATCCCCATTCTACTTTTCATGTATTCAATTGTAAAAGCCAAGTTTTCTGCTCAATTTAAAATCAGCAGCCAGCTTATTAAATTTATCATGCTTACAGGGATTTTATCAATGCTGATATTTACAAAAGCCCTTATTTACTTTCAATAATGAATTTTCTCCCTCAAGGTAAAAAGTTAATCTTAGGTTCTAAATCCCCAAGAAGGCAGCAACTACTTAGGGAACTTGGGATAGAATTTGAAGTGAGGACCAAAGAAGTAAAAGAAGACTACCCTATTAGCCTAAGGAACTGGGAAATTGCAGAGTATTTAGCAGAGAAAAAATCCAATGCATTTCTCGAAGATCTAATGCCAGGAGAAATTGTGTTAACATCGGATACTGTAGTTTGGTGTGCTGGAGAATCTTTAGAAAAAGCGACGAATGCTGAGGATGCCAAAAAAATGCTGAGCAAAATTTCAGGAAAAACACATGAGGTAATTACAGGTGTTTGCCTTCAATCCCATGATAAAAAAATCCTTTTCCACGACACCGTAAAGGTTCATTTTATGGAAATGAGCCCAGAAATCATTGACCATTATATTGAAAAATTTAAACCTTTCGACAAGGCTGGGGCCTATGGAATTCAAGAATGGCTAGGAATGGTAGCGATAAGTGGAATTGAAGGATCGTTTTTCACCGTTATGGGATTACCTACCCATAGAATTTTGGAAAAAATACCCTTATTTTAGAGCTCCAAGAAAAGGAGCTAAAATAATTCTATGCAAAAATCCAAATTGGGCTTGGCCCTCATTCCTGTTATTTTCCTTATTGCCGCACTTTTTGTAAATGTAAAATTCGTGTTTAAAGATTCTGCCCTCGATGGGTCGAACCAATTGATATTAATTTTTGCAGGAGCCTTAACCGCATTAATTGGATTAAGAAATGGAACCCAATGGAAACAGGTGATGCAGGGAATAGAAAAGAGCATTGGAAGTACCACTGGAGCCATTTTAATTTTACTAATGATAGGTGCCCTTGCTGGTTCTTGGATGCTTAGTGGAATTGTTCCAGCCATGATTTATTATGGACTTCAATTTTTAAGTCCAGCAATTTTCCTTCCCTCATCTGCAATTATTTGTGCATTTATTAGTCTTGCAACAGGAAGCAGTTGGAGCACCACCGCCACCGTTGGCTTGGCATTAGTTGGAATTGGAACGGCCTTGGGGATATCGGAGGCTATGGTGGCCGGAGCTGTAATTTCAGGTGCCTATTTTGGTGATAAAATCTCCCCGCTTTCAGATACCACCAATCTCGCTCCAGCAATGGCTGGCACAGATTTGTTTACCCATATTAAATATATGCTTTACACCACGGTGCCCTCTTTTGTTTTGGCATTGATCATCTTTACCTTTATGAGTTTTGGTATGAAAGAAAGTGGTGACACTTCTGATATACAAATTATTCTCAATGAATTGGATTCCCTATTTTATATCAGCCCTTGGTTATTTTTTGTTCCAGCATTAGTGATTTTCCTAATCATAAAAAAGGTTCCTGCACTTCCCTCACTTTTAATTGGAACTTTAGCAGGGATGCTTTTTGCTGGTATTTTTCAGACCGAGCAAATTCAAAACTTAAGTGGTTCCAAAAACCCAGGATTTGTAGAATATTATAAGGTATTATTCAATTCCCTTACTGTGGATGTACAAATCCAGGCCGAAAATTTTACTTTACAAGAGCTCCTTAGCACAGGAGGAATGAGTGGAATGCTAAACACCATTTGGCTTATTCTATCGGCCATGGTTTTTGGAGGTGCTATGGAGGCCTGTGGATTTCTTGAGGCCATTAGCAAATCACTACTATCTTTAGCCAAAGGGACAGCATCGCTAATTGCTACAACCGTGGGCACATGTTTATTTGTGAATATCACAGCATCAGACCAATACCTTTCTATTGTAATTCCTGGTAAAATGTATAAAGATGCCTACCGCAAAAAGGGTTTGGCTCCAGAAAATTTGAGTAGAACCTTGGAAGACAGCGGTACTGTTACATCTGTTCTCATTCCATGGAATACTTGTGGAGCATACCAATTTGGAGCTTTAAAATTAGATTCATTTGCCTTTATCCCTTATGCTTTTTTCAATATTATCAGTCCAATAATGACCTTAATATTCGCTATTTTTAATATTAAAATCAGACAATTGAAAGAAAAAATAGCGACTTAGAATGGATCAAATAACGGATACCGTACTGATGATTTCTCCGAGCCAATTTGGTTTTAATGACCAAACTGCGGAAAGCAATAGTTTCCAACAAAAAGGCTTTGGCTTGGCTGTAGAAGAAATCCAAAAATTGGCCCTTTCGGAATTTAATGCATTTGTTAATCAGCTTAAGCAAAATGATATTGAAGTAAAAGAATATCAAGATCAAATTCCTTGCTTATCTCCAGACTCCATTTTTCCAAATAATTGGTTCAGCACACACTCTGATGGCAAATTAATAAGCTATCCAATGTTCGCTGAAAACAGGAGAAGGGAAAGGAGGAAGGATATTCTTCACGATCTGATAAAGGATTATGATTTTGAACATATTTCCTTGGAACATTTGGAAAATGGAAAACCCCCTCAAATTTTGGAAGGTACGGGCAGCATGGTTCTGGACAGGGTAAATAAAATTGCCTTTGCCGTAAATTCAAGTAGAACTAGTGTTTCAGCATTAAAAACATTTGGAGAAGCAGCTTCCTATAAAACCATAAGTTTTGATGCTTATGCAAGTGATGGCAAACCCATTTACCATACGAATGTATTGATGAGTATAGGCGAAAATTTTGTGGCTATTGGCTTAGAAAATATTGATCCAAAGCAAAAATCTCAAATTATTGATTCCCTGAAAAACTTGAAAAAGGAAATCATTGAATTAAGCCCATTTCAAATAAATCATTGTTTTGCTGGAAATATACTTCAATTGAAGAATAAGGATGGCGACCGACTTCTAATCATTTCGCAATCTGCCTATTCCAGTTTAAGTCCAATGCAATTGCATCAATTTCAAAAACACCATGACCGAATTATTGGCATAAGCATTCCAAGCATAGAGCTGTATGGTGGGGGAAGTGTTAGATGTATGATGGCAGAAATATTCCAAAAAAAGACCAGCTAAAATCGCTTTTCAAAAAAAATTAGGTTCCGATAAAAAGGGATTTTCAAGAAAATTGGCTGGCTCTGAAATTGCTTTCGGAAAGGTCTGCACTTGAATGTAAAAAAAAGGTGCTTAAAAGCCTCAGCAATTAAGCACCTATATCTTAAAAAAGGGGAAACAAAAATTTTACTGACGAATCCATTGTTTAGTGGATAGCACTGCATCTTTATAAACAAGTTGCATTAAATAACTACCCTTTGGCAAGGTTTCAACATTGGCCTTTATCATTTTATCATCATAGTTAACCTCAAAATCCACAGTTTGCATTTGTCCATTAAGACTTAACACTCTAATGCTTATATCTTCATTTACTTCCTGATCGAACTTAATATGTACATAATCCACTACAGGATTTGGAAATAATTTAAAATCATTAATAGGGATTCCCCATTCTCCAACGGAAAAATCGGTGCTAATTAAGAACCCAGCTTTTTTCACATAAACTTCATCATTATTACTGAGGACATTTACATTCCAAACTCCAGTTTTAGCTCCCTGTGGAATAATAATATCAGCACTAAACTTAGTGCCACTGATAATATTAATATTGCTAATGCTGCTGATAACCTCTCCCTTGATACTCAACCAAACTTTGGAAATACCCGCAACTTGGGCCTTTTTAAATTGAGCTCTTGGAATATTAAAAATTACATTATTCAGGGTCTTATTAGGTTGAGAACCGGCTGGAATAATACTCATATTATTAGTATTTGTTCCTTGCTGAACAATAAAGCTATTCGGTCTGCTATGTGCACTGCCTTTCGCAACAAATAAATTGTATAATCCCAAAGGTGCATTATTGGGAATATTAACAATTGCATTCACTTGATTAGAATTTACAAAAGTTACGGTACCAGAGGAAATCGTAAAAGATCCTTGGCTCAATACCAAACTTCCTGATCCCTGAGAGGTGAAATTTGTATTCTGCCCAGAAATAATAACCGGTAAGGTTTGACCCCTATTGGCGATGTTTGGAGTGATGCTATTTACTTGTGCAAAAGCAAAACATGAAATTCCTAGAAAAAGAACAAGTAGAGATAATTTTTTCATTATAAGCATAGAGTTTTAGTAGCATTATGGTAATAGATGATAAAAGTACAACATTGGTTGCGGGCCTATCGAATTCTCATTTTAAATCCTTAGAAAAGTTATTTAAATATAAGTTTCGGTATTCATCGGCTTGTTTAGTTGAGATTTTGGATTGGATTACCTCCATTCCATAAATGGCATCCATAATCATTCTCTGCTCCACTTTAATAGAATCTAATTGAACCTTTTGATGAATCTGAAGAAGCCATTCGTCGTTTAATTCCAATAAAGCATTTTTTAATTCCTCCTCCTTTATAGAATCTGCAATATTTTCCTGTACTATATTCAGAAGGAAAAGAACATAGGCAGAATACCTCTCATCATTTTTCGGAAATGAAGACTGACGACTCAATAGCAAATCATAAGCCTTCATTACTTGATTGCTATTAAAATAGGCTGAGCTCAGATTTAGAATACCGTCTTGATATTTAGGTGAAATTTTTAAAGCTTTTTGATAATAAATAATCGCATGGTCAAAATCTTTTTTCAGTTGGTAAACGGAAGCAATATTATTAATGACATGGATCATGTTTGGATGTTTACTTTCTGCTTCTAAGAAAAGTTGTAAAGCCTCCTCTTCTTGCCCCATATTTAATTTTGCTAATCCTTTGTAAAATGAAATAGGTACTGAACTTGGGTCCAAATCATAAAAAGAGTAGTCCTCAATTTTTTCGGAGACCTCAGACATTTGCCACCATTGATTCGCGGATTTATAGGACAATAGTGATTTTGTATAAATTTCTCCCTTCCATCGTTGCAGCCCTATGGTAAAACCCATTAATCCCAATACACAAAAGGCCAGCGGAATCAACTGGTATATTTTTAGGTTTTTTATTTTGATGTTGGAAAATTTGAAATAATAGAAGCCAATAATGGAAAAGGAGATAATAAGTATCCATTGATGAGCAATTCTTTCTCTCGGAAAGCTGAAAAATGAAATGGCTAAAAAGGCAATAATCCCAGCGATTAGCAATCGGTTGAACCGCCTCTCTGCATTACTTAAAATGGAATTTTCAGTATTCTTCAATCCCATAAAAATAATGGAGAAAAACATGAAAAGGAAAGCCATAAGACCTACAATCCCCTGTTCACTCAGCACCCAAAGAAAATCGTTGTGAGGTCTTTGAAATTGAACTAGCCCCTGCCTGGCTCGCCAAATATCTGATCCATATTTTGGAAATTGTATTTTCCAATTTCCCATCCCAACTCCTAAAAGTCCATTATCCTGAATCATCAATCCACTGCCCTTCCACATCAATACTCGCTCTTCTACGGTAAATGTTTTCTCAGTTTCAGATTTTAGTTCCAGGTTAAATGCTAATTCTTGTGATTGCAAATTGTCTTCAGCAGAATAGTAAAAGACCACAAAACCAAGCCCAAATGTTAAGAAGACAATACTTGCCGAAACCTTATTGAAAAGTGAGCTAAGTCTAAACTTAGTTTTTTGAATTCCCAAAATACCGAAATAACTCAAAGCGAAAACTAATAGCGCAATCCACGCCGATCTAGATTCTAAAAAATAAATCCAAAATAGGCTAACAACTAAAACCAAAGCTGAAAACAAAGTCCAAAACCGAGACCTCAAATAGATTGACTGCACTAAAAAAGGCAGGCTAAGAACTAAAAAACCCGCCCACAAATTTCGATGGGAAAAGCTAGACTTCAATTGATATAGATCTAGGATTTCAGCTCCATGTAATTTAATTTCTTGATTTAGCTGAAAAAACCCGATAAGCATTGCTAGCCATATAGCTATTACAAAACCTTTTAAAAAATCAGTTTTCCAGCTTTTAAAAAAATTAAATATTGCTGGAAGTACCAACATTAGCGAAAAAAGAAAGAAATCCCTAGAAATTATCCAATAGGCCTCCACCCTATTTACAGCTACAAAAAGGGATAATAATGCTGTGGCCAGGAAAATCCAAAATGGAAAAAATGCCTTGGATTTAATAAAAGCCCAGGAAATGTTCCAGTCCGTTTTTTTCAATAGAAATATGGAGATTATTCCAATTATCACAGATGAAAAACACAAAATTGTGAATCTCGGCATTAGAGATGGATCCATGGCTGTAAATGAATAGCTAAGGATTAATACCGAAGGGAAGGCTAAAAAGAAGAGACGATATATCCAGTTCTTTTTGCCCATTTATTTTTTTGAAACTCTTTTTAAATCCAATAAATTCATTGGGTTTCCTTCCAAACCGCTGATAGTTTTAGGATAAAACCTAAGCACCTCATCATAATATAATGGTACTATTGGAGCCTCACTGATCACCAAACTGTCCATTTTTTGATAAAGTAAAATTCTCAAACTATCATTCGTTTCTTTAGATGACTGTAAATACCATTGGTCGAACAATTCACTTTTAAAATGGGTGTAATTTGGGCCATTTGGACACCAGTTTTTGGAATAAAAAAGGGATAAATAATTTTCTGAATCTGGATAGTCTCCTATCCAACTGGCTCTAAAAAAATCAACCTTGGAGCTAGAAATGGCCTGCCTTAAAGTTGATGGTGGAGAAACTTCTACTTCTATATTCATTCCCAATTTGGACAGCTCACCTTGGATATATTCACATAGATCTAAATAGGAGGCATTGGTTTGTATTTTTATTGCTGGAAGTCCTTGTCCATTTGGAAATCCTGCTTCCTCCAAGAGTTTTGCAGCAAGTTCTGGTTGATAAGTATAGCCTTTTATTTTTAAGGAATCGAAGGCTTTTAAACCTTTGGGTATAATACCTGAATAGGCGGGGCTTCCAATATTGTTTCGGAGATAGCGCATCATCTTTTTCCTATCAAAGCCATAGTTTATAGCTTGTCTTATCTTTTTGCTTTTTAAGGGACTATTTTTTAAAACATCTTGAGTGCTATCCATTAAAAATGCCAGGTATTCTGTATTCAGGTATGGACTGCGATATAATTCAAATTGCTCAACATATTTGGCATTTAATTCCCCTAAAGGATTCAATAATTCATCCTTATAGGAGGCATCAATTCCGGATATAAAATCCATATTACCTTTAATAAACTCCAGAAATGCGGCTTGCTTGTCGGGAATAAAACTGATGGCAATGGATTCCAAATAAGGTAAGGAGTTTCCTTTTTCATCCTTTTCAAAATAATTGTTGTTTTTTCTAAAAACCAGCTTTTCATTTTCTAGCCAGATTTTAAAATAAAAAGGGCCAGTACCTACCGGATTGGATCTGAAATTTGCTCCATAAAAGTCTACAGCCTCTTTGGGAATTACAGAACAGTATTTCATACTCAGCAAACCTAAGAATGGAGGAAAGGGATGCTTTAATTCAATTTTAAAAGTATTGGAGTCTGGACAAGAAAATTGCTTTACATTTTTAAAAACCCAAGAACCTGGAGCAGCAAGTTCTTTAGATAGGAGCCTTTGGAAACTATAAAGGAAATCAAATGAATTTACCTTTCTGCTTTTGGACTCTGCAAAGCATTCGTTTTCATGAAAATAAACATCTTTTCGAATTTTAAAACTATAAATGGTTGCTGTGCTATCCATGGTCCATTTTTCGGCAATAGCTGGAAGTACATTTAATTCCCTATCCATTTGAACCAAACCATTAAAAATTTGGTTGCAAGCCCAAATCTCATATTGCGCCTTGGAAAATGCAGGGTCCAAAGAGCTTATTCCAGAATGGGAATTATACCTAAAAATTAATTTATCATCATATTCAATCTTCTGGGAGCAGGAACTCAAAAGGACCAGGAAAATGGCCAATGCCCATCCAAAAGAAAATTTTAATACTGAACAAAAAGAAAATCCCTGTTTCACCTGCGACATTTTAAAATTGGATGCTTTTTAATTTTTGAATTATGGTGGCTGCCATTTTTTGTTTAGACTCTTGGGTCCAACCCGCAATATGAGGGCTTAGGATTACTTTTTCTGTTTTTATTAATTGCTGAAATTCCGCAGGCATTTCACCATCAAACATATTTTCAAAAGAGCTTTTTTCGAATTCTAAAACGTCCAAACATGCTCCCAAAATTTTACCCTTTTCTATTGCTTCAATAAGTGCTTTGGTATTTACAATTTTACCCCTTGCAGTGTTGATCAAATAAAAATCTTTGGAAAAGCCATCAATAAACTCTTGGTTCAGCATATTTATGGTTTCGGGGTTTTGTGGGATATGTAGACTTAAAATATCGGCCTTCATTTTCAATTCGTCCAATTCCACTTCCCTTACTATATTATTTGAAAAACCTTTTTTGTATTTGTCGTATGCTAAAACTTCGCTGCCAAATCCCATTAATTTTTTGGCGAAGGCGGATCCATTATTACCATATCCAATAATTCCAATGGTTTTTCCTGAAAGCTCCAAGCCTCTATTTTCTTCTCTCCTCCAAATTCCATTTCTCACCTCATCATCCGCTCGTTTCAAATTATTAAAAAGCATGAGAATCATAGCTATAGCATGTTCGGCCACTGCATCTCTATTTCCTTCTGGAGCACTAAGCAAGTGAATACCCATCTTTTTTGCAAAGGGAATATCAATATTTTCCATTCCAGCACCTACTCTTCCAATAAATTTGAGATTTGAAGCCGCTTTCAAAAAATCCTTGTCTATAGGAAATCTACTTCGTAAAATGAGCCCATTATATTCGCCCAATTTGGGAATCAGCTTTTCTTTGGAAGTGCTATAATCCTCAATAATTTCAAAATTAAGATCTCTTAGCCCTTGCAGTAAATCTTGGTGAACGCTGTCTATTACTAATACTTTCAATCTATATTTTTTGGTGGAATGGTGCTCGGTCCTTCACGATCGGCTTGATAATGAGGAGACATTATTTCAACATCATTTTTGGCGAATACATCCTGCATTAGGGCGTGTAAATCAGAATAAATAGATGATTGTTTTGCCGGCTGCTTGGTATAGGCATTTAACTGATAGGACACATAAAAATCGTCTAGACTAGTTTGCAAAACAAAGGGGGCCGGGCTTTTTTCCACAAAGGGAGTTTTATCCGCTACTTCTAGTAACATACTGTGAACTAATCTCCAAGGAACATCATATCCAATGGTTATAGAAGTGTGTAAAACCAGGCCTTCAGACATTTCGCTACTCATGGTGAAATTAGTACTGGCATTGTTTAGCACCATGCTATTAGGTATGGTGATAATTTCATTTTTTATGGTTCTTACTCTTGTTACCAATAGGTTCTTCTCAAGAATATCCCCAGATACTTCACCAACCTTTACCCTATCTCCGACTCGAAATGGACGCATATAAGTAATTACCAATCCCGCCATTATATTGGCAATGGAAGTAGAAGATCCCAAGGAAATTAAAATACCCAGAAATACCGATACTCCTTTAAAAGCCTCACTGTCTGATCCCGGTAAAAGAGGCCAGATCAAAACAAACATAAAAACAAAAAGGATGAAGCTGATAATCCTGGTGGTGGGTTTGGCCCAATCTGGATAAAAAGAAGGTATAACCAATTTCCCTTTTTCAACCTCATCAGAAAGGAATTTTACACCTTTGATGATATACCTAAATACAAAGAAGATCACCAAAATTTTAAACAATGATGGAATAAAATCTATGATAGATTTTAAAACCGATTTTATAGGATCTAAGACATAAGCAAACAATGTTTTGGCAATCCCTTCTGTCCATGGAAAAATGCTAAAAAGTATAGGAAGGGTTAGATATAGCAGAAATAACAGAAAGGCTATCCTAAAAATATTATTTGCTATGAGGGCGATATTGGTTAATCGGTTTTCACCAATAAACTCATAGCTCCCAAACTTCACACCTTTTAGATAAGTGCCTTTAAGGCCTTCTATTTTGCTGGCGAAAAATTTAAAAAGTTTGTTGATATATTTTACAACAAAATAAAAAACCACTATCACCAAGATGGCCAGTGATATTTGAATAATGAGGTTCTTTAAATTTATACCTGAACTGGATTTTATACAGGCTTCTTTCAGGGTAATAAGAAAATTTTGTGAGGCTTTATCTAAACTCAGGCCAGTCCAATCCGCATCGATTTGCCCAATATTTACAATAAAATCATTTTGATAATTTATATGATAGTATTCCCCTTTCTTAATAAGGTGAAAGCTATCTGGCTCAAAATCTCTCTGGTGTACCAGGTCATAAATCCTTTCTGTAGCAAGCTTTGCCCGGGTGCTAGGGTTATATCCATGAACCCATTCATAGAGCATAAAAATACTGTCGTCTTCTAAAAGGATTGCTGCTCTTGTATTATATAAACTGGAATCCAATTGAATAGGATTCGGAATTTTAAGGCTATCCTTTGCTGCTTGACTATAAGCGGTGGTTAGCATTGCTAGCATTAGGGTAGAACTAAAAAACCACCTCTTAAAATTTCGCATGTGGAAAAAGATTAAAATTAAAAACCCAAAATCATCCTGCCGATAGAAAAATACACAAAAAGTCCTAAAATATCATTTGTAGTGGTGATAAAAGGACCTGTTGCAATTGCGGGATCAATTTTATATTTATCAAGTACAATAGGAACAAAGGTACCAACAAGGGCGGCAACTAAAATTACGGCTAAAAGGGAAAATCCTACCGTTAATGCTAAATCAATACCATATCCCAAAAATAAACTGGCACCAATTATTAGCAATCCACAGATAGCTCCATTTAATAAGGCAACGCCTATTTCCTTAAATAATCGGTCGCTGATATTCCCCATAAAAGATTTACTAGCCAAAGCCTGAACCACAATTGCTGAGGATTGTACTCCCACATTCCCTCCCATGGCGGCAATTAAAGGGATAAAAAATAACATCTTAGGAACTGAAGCTAAAGCCCCATCAAACTGTTCTATAACACTGGCCGCCATAATACCTCCAAAAAGCCCTATCAAAAGCCAAGGTAGTCGGGCACGAGTGATGGTGATTATTCCATCATCGGATTCTACTTCATCGGTAAGACCAGAAGCTAAGTTGTAATCTTCCTTTGCTTCATCTCGGATTACATCTACAATATCATCAATGGTGATACGCCCTACCAAACGTCCAAGGGGATCTACAACAGGTACAACCACCAGGTCATATTTTTGCATTTTATTGGCTACTTCCTCAGCTTCGGTAGTAACATTTACACTTTGAACCTTTTCCTGAAAAACCTCTTCAATGGGGTTTTTTAATGAGGTGGTGAGTAATTTTTTTAGGGATAATGTACCGAGAAGTTTTTCATCATCATCAACAACATAAATGGCATGAACCTTTTCTACCTCTTCTGCTTGCAATCTCATTTCACGAACGCATTGCATCACCTTCCATTTCTTATTAACCTTTATCAACTCGGTACCCATTAAGGCACCGGCAGTATTTTCTGGATATACTAAAAGGTCGGCAATATCTCTTGCATGCTCAGGGTCTTCAATATTTTCCAAAACCTCCCTTTGAAGGTCTTCATCCAATTCATGGATAATATCAGCAGCATCATCGGTATCCAAATTATCCACAAGATCTCTCGCGATTTCTTTTCCAGAATAATCAGAAATTAATTCTGCCCTTAAATCCTCATCTAATTCTATTAGGATATCAGCCGCTCTTTCACCACCAATTTCAGAAAGGAGTTTTTTCGCCGATTCTATTGATATTTCATCAACAATCTCCGCAACATCTGCTGGGTGTAATTCTTGGATAACATCCTCGTAAAGCTCTGTATGGCCTTGGAGGATATTCTCTTCCAATTGTTCAATATCAATTTTTTGTAGATCAAAACTCATGGAGTTTCCAGGCTTTTGGTGATGAAAATAAAATCTTCTAAACTAAGTTGTTCGGCGCGCTTCCCTAAAAGCTCCTCCCTATCCTCAGCTAAGCTCAAATTAAGTGATTTTAAAGCATTTCTCAAAGTTTTACGCCTTTGATTAAAAGCCATTTTCACCACCTTATAAAAGAGTTTTTCATCACAATCTAAATTATAATCTTCCTTTCGGCTTAAGCGAATAACTCCAGACTTTACCTTAGGTGGAGGATTAAAAACCTCAGGTTCCACCGTAAACAAATATTCAGCATGGTAATAGGCTGCCACCAAAACACTCATTATTCCATAGGTTTTAGACCCTGGACCAGCCACAATACGCTCGGCCACTTCTTTTTGAAACATTCCAGCAAACTCTGGGATTAATTCCTTGTTTTCTAAGGTTTTAAATACAATTTGAGTAGATATATTATAGGGGAAATTACCAATAATGGCGAATTGCTTTTTAAAAATTTCCGATACTGGCATTTTTAAGAAATCACCTCCTATAATCTTGTTTTTAAGACTTGGATAATTTTCATGTAAATATTCTACTGATTCCCTATCCAATTCAATTAGGGTGAGATCTTTAAATTTTGGAATTAAAAATTGAGTTAATACCCCTGTTCCGGGACCAATTTCTAATACAGCATCGTATTCCTCAGCTTTTAGGGAATCAGCAATTCTTTTGGCAATATTTTGATCCTTGAGAAAATGTTGACCTAAATGTTTTTTCGCTCTTACCATGTATTGCGAAATTAGGCTTTTAGAATTTGCCTGAAAAGCTTAAAGGCCTATAACTATAGCATTTTTCTAAAGGTAAGGTTGACCCTTGGAGATTTTATTTTTTTACTTTTTGGAATACTATGCAGCCAATTAAATTGAGTTTGCCCTTTCATCACTAAAAGGCTTCCTGCTTGTAATAAGATGCTCTGCTTTTCTCCTGTTTTTTTATGTTTAAATGAAAACTTTCGTTCCGCTCCAAAACTCAAAGAAGCAATTTCAGAGCTTCTGTTCAAGGTTTTTTCATCATCACTATGCCAGGATACACCCTCATCCCCATTGTGGTATAAATTGAGTAGGCATGAATTGAATTTTGTTTGAAGTTTTGATTCAACAAGGTCTTTAAGCTCCAAAAGATCATTAGTCCAGATCAGGGATCTTTTGCTAAGATTGGAATAAGTATAATCGTATTCAGAATCTGCATACCAGGCTACCTTTCTTTTGGTTATTATCTTTTTTCCGAAAAGGAAAGCCTCATCGTGTTTCCAAGCAATATTATTCATCAGTTTATGGAAGTATAGCCTGTGATCCTCAGCACTTAAAATCGGACCATAGTAATTCACCTCCCCATCATAGGGCAAATAATTTTGATCTATTTCCTGATTAAATAAATCCAAAGCCCAATTAAGTTCTAGACTCTTTAAGCCATTTTCTACCATAAACCCAAAGCACTACAACCATGGAAATATGAGTAAACCAATAAATTAGCCAACCAATAACCTTATCAGCCTCCACATTTTCACCATTGCCTGTAATTAGACTAAAGGTGTTTTTTAAAGTATTAAAAAGCGAGGGAAGGGTAAGAAGGGCAACGCCAGCAAGGAGAACGGATGCCAAAAGGGCGAAGAAGGAAAGGATAAACTTTAATTTCATGATATAAATTATTTCTTGCTACTGACTTTATGATATGGCTTTTTGTCAATTTCCAAAGCATCTTGGATAATTGATTTTATAATTTCTAGTTTTAGATCCATTTTGGGGTCTAATTCAATGGAAGCCACTTGTTTCCTAGATTTAAAATTCAACAGCTCATGGGGAGTTTCCTGTTCATTGGCCCTGAGCACACAAAAATCTATATTATTGTTTTTTAAGGGATTAAGGTAAATTACCCAATTGTTTTTATAATAAAATGGAATTTTAAATCTAATTTTTGCTAGAAGGTGAAATTCCGAGACTAATAAATTATGAAGGAAAAGTAGCAGCTCTTTTTGTTCTGCTTCTTTTTGATAAATAAATTCTTCTACCTCATTCATTTTTCAGAATCTTTGCTTGGAAGGTTTGCCCTGTATTTCCAATTTAAAAAAAGGATAAAGAGCAGTATTACTTCTAATGCAATTAAACTATAGAATAAAAAATTTTGGGATTGAAAAAGAGATAGAAGTATAAAAATCAGAAACATGAGCATGGAGCCATTGTAGTTCATCATCCTGGAGGAGAGGGCATTTGGTTTTAAAAACCTGTCTACACTCGCAATTAAAAAAAGGATGGCTAAAATTCCCATTATCGGCAACAAAACCATTACCAAGCCTCCGGTACCTGCAGCCCTTAAAGCTCCATCATCCGCCAAGGTTAAGAAGCTCATTAGGCCAAAAAATCCCGATAATTTTAATTTCATTTATTCCTTATTTATCAAGCCTGCTCTTCTAAGCAAAGCTTTGGGGTCTGGGGCATTTCCTCTAAACTCCTTATATAAATCCATCGGTTTAATACTACCTCCTGAGGATAATAATTTTCTAAATTTTTGAGCTACCTCCTCGTTAAAAATACCCTTTTCTTTAAAAAATTCAAAAGCATCGGCATCCAAAACTTCCGCCCATTTATAGCTGTAATAGCCAGCGGAGTAACCACCTTGAAAAATATGTGAAAAGGCACAAGATGTGTTGCTGGATTCTATTCCTGGTAATAATTCTGTGTTTTGTAAAACCTCATTTTCATATTTGGCAACATCGTCAATATCATTTGGGTTTACAGAGTGCCAAGCCATATCTAAGCTTGCTAATCCCACTTGCCTTACGGTAGCATATCCTTCCATAAAGGTGGCACTGCTTTTTAATTTCTCCACCAAATCCTCAGGAATCAATTCTCCACTTTGATAGTGCCTAGCAAATAAATCCAAACATTCCTTTTCATAACACCAGTTTTCCATAATCTGTGATGGCAATTCCACAAAATCCCAAAAAACATTTGTACCACTTAAACTGCCGTATTTACCATTTGCCAAAATACCATGAAGGGCATGACCAAATTCATGAAATAAGGTACTCACCTCTTGGAAAGTTAATAATGAAGGTTTACTAGAAGTAGGTTTGGTAAAATTGCAAACTATGCTAATATGGGGTCTAATATCCTTCCCTTCCTGTTTTTTTTGCGACCTATAACTTGTCATCCATGCTCCATTTCTTTTTCCTGCTCTTGGGAAAAAGTCTGCATAAAAAACAGCGAGGTGACTAGCATCCTTATCCAGCACTTCATAGCAGATCACGTCCTTATGATATTTAGGAATATCTTCCCTCTCTTTAAATTCAATGCCATACAACCTTTTCGCCACTTCAAATGCTCCTTCAATAACATTCTCAAGTTTGAAATAGGGCTTTAAAATTTCATCATCAATTTTATATTCTTTTTGCTTAAGCTTTTCATTGTAAAAGGCAAAGTCCCATTTTTCAATCTTTTCAGGGCCATTCAAGCTTTTGGCAAATTCATTCAGTTTTTTCACTTCTGCCTTTCCTGCTGGTTTGGCAAATTCCAATATATTATCCAAAAAATCATGAACCGTTTGAGAATTTTCAGCCATTCTCCTTTGTAGAACATAATCTGCATGGTGCTTAAATCCTAATAGCTGAGCTCTTTGATATCTCAATTTGGCAATAGCTAATACATTCTCCTTATTGTCAAAATCATCCCCTTTAAAAGCTCTACTTCCAAAAGCGAGAGTCATTTTTTTCCGAAGAGCTCTATTTTCTGAATAACTTACAAAAGGAATATAGCTAGGGTATTGGAGATTAAACAACCAGCCCTCTTTTTCTGCTGCTTTGGCTGCGTCGGCAGCGGCTTCTTCAACGCCCTCAGGCAATCCTTTTAAATCCTCTTGATTTTCAATTTGCAATTCAAAGGCATTGGTTTCTGCCAAAACATTTTCGCCAAATTTTAGAGATAGGCCCGATAATTTTTTATCAATTTCCCTTAAGGTGTTTTTATCTTCATCATTTAATAAGGCTCCGTTTCTTGTAAAACCTAAATAAGTTTTGTCTAGGAGCATTGTTTCCTCCATTCCCAAGTTTAATTCTTGCCTTTTATCATAAACATGCTTAACCTTTTGAAACAAATTTTGATTGAGCATAATATCATTTCCATATTCTGTAAGCAAAGGAGAAATACTATGTGCTAAACTTTGGATTTTATCATTTGTTTCTGCGGAGTTTAGATTGAAAAATATCTCTGCAACTCTGCCCACCAATGAACCACTAGCTTCTAGGGCTTCAATGGTGTTTTCAAAGCTTGGTGTTTGAGGATTGTTTACAATTTCATCTACCTCTTTTTTAGCTTGAGCAATACCTTCTTCAATAGCTTCTAAAAAATGATCTTCTTTGATAAGGTGAAAGGGAGGAGTTTCGAATGCGGTGTTAAACTTTTCAATTAAAGGATTTGCCATATTGTAAATTTAGATTTTAGAGCTTTCTAAAAGGGAAACAAAGAAAATTAATTCGGCTAATAAAATGATAATCTTGCTAGGCTTATTTCCAAATAAATATTGGAAAAGCCCGCACAAAAAAGAAAAAAGGCGGAACCAAATGGAACCGCCTCTTTACTATTCAAAAGGATATGAATTCTAGTTTGAACTTAAGTAAGAAGCAACTCCTTCATGAGTAGCATTCATTCCAGATTTACCTTCGTTCCAGTCTGCTGGACAAACTTCACCATTGTCTTCCACAAATTGTAAAGCTTTTACCATTCTTAAGGCTTCATCTACATTTCTTCCTAGTGGTAAATCATTCACCAATTGATGACGAACAATACCTTCCTTATCGATAAGGAAAAGTCCACGGTAAGCGATCATTTCGCCTTCAGCTTGCATTTCTTCGTTTTCGTCGAAATAGTAGTTTCCTGCCAAAACATCATAGTTTGCAGAAATAGTTTTGTTAGTATCAGCAACAATTGGGTAGGTAATTCCTTTAATTCCACCCTCGCTTTTAGCTAGTTGTAACCAACCCCAATGAGACTGCTCAGTGTCTGTAGAAACCGCAACTACGGCAACACCTAATTTTTCAAATTCTTCCAGTCTAGATTGAAAAGCATGAAGTTCCGTTGGACAAACAAAAGTGAAATCTTTTGGATAAAAGAATAAAATCACATGTTTACTTCCGGCATATTGCTCTAAGCTAAAATGTTGAACAATTTCTCCGCCGTTAATTACAGCTGAAGCGTTGAACTGAGGAGCTTTTTTTCCTACAAGTACACCCATTTTATTTAAATTTTTAATTCGTTATTATTCGGCTTTCCCCTATATTTTTGGAATAGCGGCTGCAAAAGTAAGCATTAAGTTGGCCAATGGAAATATTGTCAATTGCAAATTTCTATTACCCAACTGATCTCTATTATTTATTTAAAAAAAGCAGTTTAAAAAAACTAATGAGCAGAACTCAACCAAGCAATAGCTACCGCAGCGAGAGTGGTAAGAAATTTAATAATATTAAAGCTGTGTGATTGATTGGATTCGAAAAGGATGGTGGTGGAAATATGCAAAAATATTCCTAAAACCAGAGCTGTGATTTCCCTGTAATAATCGGCTAAAAAAACAAAGTATGAACCCACAAACACTCCAATTGGGGCGATCAGGGCGAAACTCAACATATAGATAGCAATTTTCCATTTTGATTTAAAAACCTCGGAAAGCATTAAAAAGAGAATGATACTTACGGGTAATTTATGGACCACAATTGCCCATAAGAAGGAATTGCTATGTTCATGATCAGAATGCAGGGAAATGGGTAAACTTTCCATGAAGGCATGAACAAAAAGGCTTAGGATAATGCTTATTGGAATTCCCTTGTTTTTAAAATGCTCGGTATGTGCATGGCCATGCTCAACCCCCATGCTGAAAAATTCCAAAATCAATTGGATAAGAAATCCAGCCATGATATAAAGCCCCATTCGATGATTATGACCATCGTAAATTTCAGGAAGTAAGTGAAGTAATCCAACACTTAACAGATAGGCACCACTAAATGTTAGAAGAATTTTTAGGGAGTTATTCTTAGCACTTTTGAGGAGGTAAGCAATTATACTCCCTAGAGCTACAGAGGAAATTAAAATTAAGGATTCGATCATAATTTTCTGGAAGCAAATAAAATCAATCGTTCGGAATTTATGGGGTCAAAATCTTGTAAATTGAAGTCGCCATAAATCTTTTCTATCCTCAAATTGCTCTTTTCAAAAAGTTCTTCAAAATCTGAAAGCTCCAAAAGCTGAACTTGTTCTTCGTAATTGAAATCCTTGCTATTATCGGAAAAGGAAATCTTTTTTATAACCTTATTGTCTCTAATAAATCTCTCAATATGAAATTCTAGGCCTTCTACCCTTTTAATTTCTTTTTTCACCAATCCCAGTTTCACCTTATTTACATTCATGAAATCTAGTATTAGCATCCCCCCCGGCTTTAAGGCTTGATGAATGGAATTACATGCTTTACTATTATCAGATTTATCTTGAAAATAACCGAAGCTAGTGAAGAGGTTGAAAATATAGTCGAAGCGCTGTACTCCAAAATTTTCGCGCATATCTCCGATCTCAAATTTTAATTTCTCGGTTTCAAAGGACTTGGCGAATTCAATATTCTTTTCCGACAGATCTAAACCTATTACATCGCAATTATTTTCACTTAAAAAGATAGAATGCCTACCCCTACCACATGCTAAATCCAACAATTTACATTGTGGGTTAATTGGTAAAACACCTAAAACATTTTTTATAAAAAATTGGGCCTCATGATCATCTCGATGGGCATAAAGCTTATGATAATAACTTGTATTGAACCAAGATTCAAACCAGTCTTCGGAGCTCATATTAATAGATTATTGAAACAAATTAAATACTAAGGTGGGGATGCGCAACATAAGCATGGCTGATAAACTTAAAATTACTATCAACAACCAACGAACATAGGTATTAGCTTTTGGTAAAAATAAAATATACCTGGCTCCTATTACAGCTCCAATTGCTTGACCTGATGCTAAAGCAATTCCAGGTTTCCACTGCATATCACCACTCCAAAGGAAAACAAAAAAAGCTGGAATAAGGAATACCATTGCCAAAAGAAGCTTAATAATATTTGCATCCTTAAGGCTATAGTCCATTAAAAGGACCAAAACACTAAGAATCATTATTCCTATTCCCATTTGAATAAAACCACCGTAAAAGCCTATCAAAAAAATTAAAAACCAATTTAACTTTGATCTTGACCTTTCAGAAACATTGGTTGCTTTTAACCACTTTTTAGGTTTATTGAGAAGGGTGATAAGCAGAAAAAGCATTATTAGGCCAATAATAAACCTCAGCACATCAGGGTTTATATCCACCGCAAGAAAAGCACCTAAGGTAGCTCCAATAAGGGAAGGGATAAAAAACCATTTACTCTCCTTAAACATAAATTTAGTTCTAGGAGTTTTTCGAAGGCTAATCACAGCTGCGAAGGTTTGAACCATTGCCCCAATTCTATTGGTAGCATTTGCCACATTTGCTGGCAATCCCATAAAAATTAAAAGGCTTAGGGTTATGGCCGATCCATTTCCTGCTAGGGTATTCATAATTCCCGCCAATAAACCTCCAGCAAATAATAAAATGTAATCCGTGATTCCCAATTGCTAAATTTTCTACAAAATAAACATAGTAAAACCGATGATGGCCTATATTTAATAATTAAAACCCAATCTCAACTATGAATTAAAAAAGCCAGCCTTTTTCATAGACCACCTCAACAAAACAAAACTGAAAAGGAAAACTAGAGTCCAAATAGCGAAAGATGACCATTCCTTGAAAATCAAATAACCTAGAAGAAATAAAACGGAATAAACCATTAAAACACCTGAGACCCAGCATAGAAAGAGAAAGTTTAAACCGCTGTTTGACTTTGTATCTGAATGGATTCCCTTCCACCAGCCGCCGGGTTTTACTCTTTCATAAAATGAATTCAAAACTGAGGAATCGGTTGGTTTGCTAAGGAATGTAACCAAGATCCAAGCAATAGTGGTGAAGACTACCGTAAATAAAAAATCTCCGTTTTGTTCAAAAAAACTTTCCGGTAAAATATCTCTTAAGATGGTTTTTGAAATAATCATTCCCAGGAAAGGCGCCAAAGTTGCAATCAACTCACTCCAGGCATTAATTCTCCACCAATACCATCTTAAAATCAGCACCATTCCTAAACCAGCACCACTGGCGATAAGAAATTGAGCAGCCTCATCTATAGTCCCAATCTTAGTGCTTACCAATAAACCTATTATCATTATAAATACGGTGATAATCCTACCTGCAAAAACATAGGATTTTTGGGCTTCTTCCTTGGAAGGAAAAGAATCCTCAGGTCTGATAAATCGTTTATAAAGATCATTGGTTAAATAACTGGCTCCCCAGTTTAATTGGGTAGAAATAGTGCTCATATAGGCTGAGAAAAAACCAACCAATAAAAGCCCTTTTAAACCAACTGGTAAAAAGTCCCTCATGATATAAACAAATCCTTTTCTCGATTCTTCAATTTCCAATTCTGGATATAAGACGAGAGCACACAATCCAACTATTATCCATGGCCAAGGTCTTAAACAATAGTGGGCGATTTGAAAAAATAAACTAGAGAAAACAGCATTCTTTTCATCCTTAGCGCTCATCATTCTCTGGGAAATATAACCACCACCACCGGGCTCAGATCCTGGGTACCAGCTGGCCCACCACTGAACGGCTATATAGGAAAAGAAGGCGCCTGCGGATAAGGAGAAAGTGCCAATTGCCAAATCAGAAGCACCAGAAATTTTTGGAAACAAATCAAGCCGCCAAGAAGGTAGCTTTGATTTCAAACCTTGAACCCCTCCCACTTCGGGGGAGTTTAATACTATATAGGCCAAAATAATACAACCCCCCATGGCTATAATAAATTGGAAAAAATCGGTAATAGCAATTCCTAATAGTCCAGAAAGAGCGCTATATATAGCCACTAAAACCATGGCTATGGCCACAATTTTAAAAGCTGTCCAATAATCAATATCAAAAAATATCTCTAAGATGGTAATAAGAGCAGCATTTACCCAACCTATAATTATAGTGTTCATAAACAAACCGAGATATACTGCCTTTACCCCTCTTAACCATTTTGCTATAGGACCACTATATCTTATTTCCAATAATTCCAGTTCGGTAAGGATGTTTGCTCTACGCCAAAGTCTAGCAAAAAAGAAGGTGGTAAACATTCCTCCAATAAGCATATTCCACCACAACCAATTTCCAGAAACTCCATGTTGAGCAATTTTTTCAGTTACCCATAAAGGAGTATCAGCAGCAAAAGTAGTAGCGACCATACTTACTCCCGCAATATACCAAGGGAGGTTTCTACCTCCTAAAAAAAAGTCGCTTAAACTATTACCCGCCTTAGCTTTGTATCGAATACCGATAAAAATAAAAAAACTCATAAAGCCAATAATCACGGCCCAATCCAGGAAATGTAAATTGCTCATAATTACAAACCTAAATTATTTTTTTCTTGTTTTTGAGCTTTGCGATTCTACACTATTAGGAGATTTTCAACAATCCAGTTTTTCTGCAATTACAATAGTACCTTTGCAAGGCAAAAAAATGATTCAAATGAAAAAATTTTTCGGCTTTATCTTTTTTCTGACTATGCTCAACTCTTGTCATGAAGAAAAAATTGAAAATAGCAACTATGTAATTGAAAGCGAAATTTTTGAAACTCAATTAGGAAAGGATAAGGTATATGGCATCAGCCTAAAGCTAAAATCCCCTCAAAATATCAAGGAATTTAAAGGAATAAAGTTGAGTTTTTACCAAAACGAAAAAGTGTGGATAGACACTATATTCGCTGAATTAAATGGTTCTGACACTTTAATTAGTGAAGTAATATTTACCGAAAGTAACAGTCTTGAAAAAGGCGAGCCCAGCTATAAATTTGAAAGCTTCGATATTGAATCCTGAAAATCTAAAAATCATCGCAAAAACCTATCATGGTTTGGAGGATGTTTTGGCAAAAGAGCTGAGAGTTCTTGGTGCCCAAAATGTAAAAATCATAAAAAGAGGGGTGAGATTTGAAGGGGATCTTGGCTTTGTCTACAAGGCCAATCTTTGGTGTAGAACCGCTCTTAGAATAATGGTTCCATTGGCTGAGTTTAAAATTAGAAATGAACAAGAGCTCTACAAAAAAATTAAATCCATACCCTGGGAAGATCACTTTGATCTTGACAAAAGCATAGCTATTGATGCCGTGGTAAATGCGAGGCAGTATAGGAATAGTTTGTTTATTGCCCAAAAATCAAAGGATGCTATTGCAGACCGTTTTCGGGAAAAATTTAATGATAGACCATCGGTAGACACCAGCGATCCAGATATTCGGATTAATGTTCATATTCACAATGAGAATGTTACGGTTTCCCTAGATAGTTCTGGTCATTCTCTTCATAAAAGAGGTTATAGAGTGGATGCCAATATTGCTCCATTAAGCGAGGTCTTGGCAGCTGGAATTCTATCCTTGGCGGGATGGGATGCTATGAAAAACTTTATAGACCCGATGTGTGGTTCTGGAACCTTATTGATAGAAGCTGCATTAATGGCCCATAATATTGCTCCCAATATTTTTAGGCAGGAATTTGGATTTCAAAAATGGAACAATTACGATGAAGATCTTTTTAAATTATTGTTTGAAAAGGCCATGGAGAAGGAAAAAAACTTTCATTTTAGCATTGAAGGCTACGACAAGGATACACTTTCGGTAATGAAATCCAGGAAAAATTTAAAAAGTGCTTTGATGGATGAGGAAATCTCTGTTCAGAAAATGGATTTTTTAAATTTCAAAAAGCATGAAGACTTTAAAGAGAAGGGGCTATTAGTTTTTAACCCACCCTATGGTGAGAAAATGGAAGCCGATATTCCTGCACTTTACAAAGGAATTGGAGATAGTCTTAAGAAAGACTTTGGAGGATATACAGCTTGGATTTTCACCTCCTCATCCGAAGGAATTAAAAACATTGGCCTAAAACCCTCCAAAAGAATTCAGCTTTTTAATGGAAAATTAGAAAGTTGGCTAGTAAAATATGACCTCTATGAAGGCAGTAAAAAAGCAAAATATCAAAGTGAATAATCTTTTTAAACTATCATTTTTAGGCCTTTCTATCTTGGCTATTTTCAGCTCTTGTGAAGACCCTAGCCGAAAAATTAAAAATGAAAAGCTAAGCCTCCAGCTCGAAAAGGCCGACATTTTTATCAATAACAAATTTTATATTGGTATCGGCAAACAGGAGGAAAGTTTCGATTCCATTTTTGTAAATGGTTCTAGATGGGATAATTATGATCCAGATACCAAAAAAATTGCACTGAGCTATTCACAGGTTGGAAGTAAATCTTTAAAAATTTTAGCCTTTCGTGATGGTGACAAAAAAATTGGGAATGTAAATTTCAGAATTCTTTCCAAAAAAGCAGTAAAACCATTGCTCTATGAAATTGTAAAGGTTCTTCCTCATGATCCAAAGGCCTATACTCAAGGTTATGAATTGTACAATGGTTTCCTATATGAAAGTTTAGGGCAATACAGACAATCTGAAATCCGGAAACAAGAATTCCCAAGCACGAAAATTTTAAAATCATTTGCTTTGCCTAGTGAGCTATTTGCTGAGGGACTCAGTATTCTAAGAGATACCGTTTACCAGGCAACCTGGAAAGCTAGAAAATGCCTAAGCTATGACCTCGATTTAAATCCCATTGCAAAAATGAATATTCCCACCGTGGAAGGCTGGGGATTAACCAATGATGGAAAGCATTTAATTATTTCTGATGGAAGCCATATTATCTATTATTTAGATAGTAAAATGAATATTGTAAAAGCCCAGGAAATTTACAATCAAAGGCAGGCATTAGGACAATTAAACGAGCTGGAATATGTTGATAATAAGATATATGCCAATATTTACACCACCGATTATATTTTTGTTTTTAATCCTCAAAACGGAGTAGCTGAGGCCTATGTAGATTTAGCACCACTTCGAAAAAAATTGAATAATCCAGCAGCAGAGGTATTAAATGGAATTGCCTATATAAAGGAAACTGGAAATTTCTTGGTTACTGGAAAATATTGGGACAAAGCTTTTATCATTAAATTAATTTGATGAGCATAAAACTCTTATTCTCCTAAAATATAGCACTTTTGCCTTCAATGGATTTATTTGCTGAAGTAATATTACCACTTGCCTTACCTCAAAATTATACCTACCAAATCCCTGCTTCAATGCAACAAAGTTTGGATATTGGAATGCGTGTAGTTGTTCAATTGGGAAAGAGGAAGCTATATACTGGACTAGTGGCAAAAATCCATTCTGAAGTTCCTGAGGCTTATCATCCAAAGGAAATTTTAGAGATTGAAGATCGTGAACCGATAGTAAGCCCCAAACAAATGCAGCTTTGGAGGTGGATTTCTGAATATTATATGTGCTACCAAGGAGAGGTGATGATGGCCTCCCTTCCTTCTGGACTAAAACTAGAAAGTGAAACCGTGGTACTAAGGAACCATTTGAAGGAAATTGTTGATGACGAAATCAGCGACCATGAATTTTTGATAATAGAGGCATTAGAAAGTCAAGATGCCCTATCTATTAAAGAGATTGCCGAAATTATCGACATAAAGAATCCATTGAAAATTATTCAAAACCTCTTAGGTAAGCACTATATAGTTTTAGAGGAAGAATTAAAAACGGGATATAAGCCCAAGCAGAAAAAATATGTAACCATTAATCCAGATTTAGGCGAAGAGGAAATTTCAGACTACTTTGAAAAACTTAGCAAAGCTCCTAAACAAAGAGATTTATTACTTAGTTATTTTTCCTTAAAATCGCAATTAGGTAGCAGCAAAAAAATGGCAGCCAGCCAATTGCTAAAAGAGAGTGGTTCTTCTAGCGCGAGTTTAAATTCCCTGGTTAAAAAAGAAATTTTTCAAATCTATTTTGATAAGGATATAGCAGAAAAATACGCTGATGAAACTTATGACCTAAAAAGCTTAAACGAACATCAGCAAAAGGCGCTTTTAGAAATACAAAATGAATTTAAATCAAAAGATTGCGTGCTGCTTCATGGAGTTACCAGTTCTGGTAAAACTGAAATTTATGTTAGCCTAATTAACGAGGTATTAAAGGAAAGTAAGCAGATTCTATATTTGGTTCCAGAAATTGCTCTTACGACGCAACTAATCAGCCGATTACAATATTATTTTGGAGATCAGGTATTAATTTACCATTCCAGATTCAGTGATAGGAAAAGGGTGGAAACTTGGTTGGAACTGGTTCGGAATCCAGAAAAACCTGTTTTAGTTATTGGAGCGAGAAGCAGTCTCCTTCTACCTTTCTCAAATTTAGGGCTTATTATAGTTGACGAGGAACATGAAACTAGCTTTAAGCAATACGACCCTGCTCCTCGTTATCAGGCTAGAGATTCTGCAATAGTTCTGGCAAAAATTCATAATACCAAAGTGCTCTTAGGCTCTGCTACACCTTCTTTTGAGAGTTATTACAATGCTAAAAGAGGAAAGTTTGGTCTGGTGGAAATATTTAAACGCCATGGCGACATTCCCTTGCCCGAAATTCAATGTATAGATCTAAAACGTGCGCGTTCTAAAAGAGAAATGCAGGGGCATTTTAGTGTGGATTTAATTAATGAGATTAAGGAAGTTTTAAAAAACAAAAAGCAGGTTATCCTTTTTCAGAACAGGCGAGGCTTTTCCACTATGGTTCAATGTAATAGTTGTGGACATGTTACCCAGTGTAAAAATTGCGATATCACGCTCACCTACCACAAACATATAGATTCATTACGTTGCCATTATTGTGGGTTTTCCAGGAAAGTCCCACAACGATGCCCGGCCTGCAATAGCAGTGAAATCCGAGCATTGGGATTTGGAACGGAGAAATTAGAGGATGATCTTCAATTGATCCTTGAAAATGCGGTGATCCGAAGAATGGATTTGGATAGCACCCGAAAAAAAAATGCTTATGAAAATATCATCCAAGAATTTGAAGATGGAGCCATAGATATTTTGGTGGGCACCCAAATGGTAACCAAAGGATTAGACTTTGAAAATGTTGCTCTGGTTGGAATAATGAATGCTGATACTCTTTTGAATTTCCCAGATTTTAGAAGCCATGAAAGGGCATTTCACCTAATGGCCCAGGTGGCAGGAAGGGCTGGAAGAAAAGGAAATAGAGGAAAGGTTTTAATACAAACCTCTGATCCCTACCACCAGGTTATAAGGAAGGTGATGGACAATGATTATCTAAATATGTATTTGGATGGAATTTATGAAAGGAAAAACTATAGCTACCCTCCTTATAATAGATTGATAAAAATTACTTTAAAGCACAAGGATAGGAGCCACCTTGCTCATTCATCGAGTTTAATTGGAAAGGAATTAAGAGAAATATTCGGCGCCCGAGTATTAGGACCTGAATTTCCATTAATTGCCAGATTGAGAAACCTCTTTCAAATGGAAATAATATTAAAATTAGAGGAGGAAATATCTTTAAAAAAGGTAAAATTCAATCTTAGAGAAAATATAGAAATGTTCTTTAAAAATCATCCAAAAGAAAAGGTTAGGGTAATTTTTGATGTAGATCCTTTCTAAACAGAAATTTTATCATCCACAAGCTTAAAATGCTTCAAGACACTTAGGATAATTAAAAATTGTGCGGCGGCATAGGTGGCGAAAATCAAATATTCAAAATTTTCATTTAGCCCCTTAAACCTATTTATAGCTATTAAATAATCAGATAATACGAAAAGTAAAACACCTAAGGGGAGCCAATAATTTTTTGTGCGATTGGTGAAATTAAATTGGACGGAACTCAGGAGGTTTATTCCTATTAATGCAGCATAAATATTAATGGGGACAAACATATCACTGGGAATTTCAATACATCTATTCAGGCTAAAAATCAACAAGCCTACAAAAATGATATTGATGATAAGTGATGGAATATGCATCTTCCCCTGGCGCCTTCTATTAAAAAAAATAGCATAGCAAATATGAGCCAATCCAAAGGATGCCATTCCTGCAAGGAAATAGTCCTTATTTAATTGCATTAAAAAAACATCGCCAAGCAAGGAAAACAACAAAGCGCTAGCCACCCACCATTTTGTGGAATTCTTTAGGTTTTCAATTTTGCTGATGAAAAACAATAACAAGGAAAATAAAACCAGAGGCTTGCTTATATAAAATAAAGCTGGATCGGGTTTATAAATTATGGCCAAATGAAAAATTACAAAAGCCCAATATAATTTTGAAAAATCCTTTAGTCTCAAGTCTATTTATTAGGATTGTAATATCCCAATGCTTCAGGCATCCATTTTTCCAAATTCTTAATTCTAGTGCTATGACTAGGGTGTGTAGATAAAAATTCAGGTGGGGCTTGACCTCCAGAATTTGCGGACATTCTTTCCCAGAATTTAGGAGCCTCTCTTGGGTCATATCCAGCCATTGCCATATAAATTAATCCCATTCTATCCGCTTCGCTCTCATGCAATCTGCTAAATGGCAAAAGTGCACCATATTGAGAAGCAACTCCATAGGCACCCATAAAAATAGCTTGTGTTTGTTCTGGCTTATCCTTAATTGCAAGGGCTAATGCTATTCCGCCGGCTTGCTGAGCTAAGCCCTGAGACATCCTTTCTGCTCCATGCCTAGCCACAGCATGTGCAATCTCATGTCCCATAACTACCGCTACACCTTTTTCATCCTTGCAGATAGGCATTATTCCTGTGTAAAAAGCAACCTTACCACCAGGCATACACCATGCATTTACTGTATTCGCCTCCTCTAATAGATTGAACTCCCAAGCATAACCTTCAAGGTCCTTGGCTTCATTTCTTCTGTTTTTATCCTGCTCTACCGCAACTCGGATTTTATTCCCAGCATCTTTCACCCATTTCGTCCATTCGCTATTGCTACTTTTTGGACTATCCTTCATTACTTGATCATATTGAGAATAACTCATGGACTGCATTTGGCTAGCTGGCAACAAAGGCAATCTCTTTCTTCCCGTTAAGGAAACGGTACTACAAGCAGCAAGAAGAAAAACTGTGGAATAAGCAAAAATCTTTTTCATAAAACCCTATTTCTATTTTGGTAAAACTAATCTCTTTTTCACTGCCAAAATTAATATTAATTTACAAACACTACCGACTATATGTCATTGTATTTTCAGTAAAACTGACACGATGTCTTTAATTTCGCCAAGGGGTACTGAATTTTCGATTTGGTATTTGATTTGACTAGAGCAAGTCATGATTAATAAAACAAATTTAAATTCAGATATCATGAAAATTATAAAAAGAAACCCCGCATTAAGTAATCCATTTCAACCTTCATTAAGTTCTTTATTTGATGATGATTTTTTCAATTTTGGAGAATCTTCAAACTCTAAATGGAGCAAATTACCACCCGTAAATATTTCTGAAACCAAAGATGATTTTAAGGTGGACCTTGCTGCACCAGGATTCAACAAGGAGGACTTTAAAGTGAAAATAGAAAACAAATTACTTACCATTGAAGCCGAGAGGAAGGAAGATAAAACAACCGAAGGCGAAAACTTTACAAGACGTGAGTTTATCCAAAATTCCTTTACAAGATCTTTCCACCTTCCAGAAAATAAAATTTCTGAGGAGAGCATCAATGCCAGCTATGAAAATGGTGTATTAAGTTTAAGTCTTCCAAAAAAAGAGGAAGCAAAATCTCAGGAGCCAAAATTAATTGAGATCTCCTAATCTGCAGATTAGTCTATATATATCACGCCTCGTTGGCCTTTATTTAGGGGCCGGCGAGGCATTTTTTTTTAGCCTTTTTCAAACTCTAGTTCATCGTGATGACTCCATTCTATCCAAGAGCCATCGTAATTCCAAACATTTGGCATTCCAAGAATTTCGCGAAAGTAAAAGGCTAACAATGCCGATCGAGCACCGGATTGACAATAAACCACAACTTCACTATCCTTTTCTAGATTGAGAAATTGAAGCTTCTCTTCTACCTCCCACGGTTCCCTAAAACAAAAATCCTCGCCATCAGAAATGCGGTTCACCTCCGAATAGTCAAAACGAATAGCGGCTGGGATTCTACCCCCCTTTGCCGCACCCTTTTTCACTACGCTTCCCGAAAACTCTTCTATTGTCCTAGAATCTAAAAGCACAATATCGGTTCTGATTTTCAGCAATTCATCGAGCTCAATATCGAGCTTGGCCTTTCTTTTTACAGTAAAATTGAATTTTGATTTTGGATATTTTGAATTTAGATATTGAAGAGGATAGTTCAATGATTTCCACTGGTGAATACCACCATTGAGAAATCTTATTTTATCAAATCCATAATGGCTTAATATAAACCATAACCGAGCAGCATTTACAGCACCTCTGTCATCATAAAGGATTAAACTATCCTCATTTCTAATGCCCATTTCGGAGAAGAGAATTTCAATTTTTTCCTTGGAAGCTTTAAAGCTGTTTAGGCCATCTTTTTGTTCATTGAAATCATTTCTCCAAATTTGTAATGCTCCTGGAATATGGCCAGTTTTGAAATCTTCAGGTTTCCGAACATCCAATATTTTACTGGATCTTGAGGAATTTAAAATTGATTGTAATTCCGTACAACTAATAATAGAGGGCTGCTCGGCAATTGACCTAAGCTCGTGATTTACAATGTTTGCAAGTGATGGCTTTTCCCCTCGTTCCTTGTAATACAATTGCCCTTCGCAGGATATTAGAAGCAAAGTAAAAACGATTAGTGTATATTTTAATCTAATAAATACCATTCAGTATCAAGATTTGGTCGCCTGCTCGAATTTACATTTAATCCGGTCTTTTTTGAAGGATTATAATATTTTGCCAAATAATTCAAAATAGGCAGCTCATTATCACCAAGGTCCCACAAGTTTTGTTCAGCTTGCATCCAGCGAATTTTTTCTAGCCAAACTTCCTTAGTGAAGAAATTTTGAGTTACTAGATCTAAATGGTGACAGGATTGGCAGTTTTGCTTCACTAAAATATAACCTTCATCCACTATTAAATTGGATTCAGGGTCTATGGAACCAATATCAAGCTTCAGATCATTGCTTACTATTTCATTAGAAACTAGCTTTGGATTTTGGGGGTTTTCAGCTAGGTAAACCCAAACAAAAAACAGTATCAGATTTAAGGCCATCAGCCTAATCATCCATTTTGCCCTTTTGTGGATTTTGCTAAATATTAATGAATCCCCTTCCTCCAAACTAAATCTTGATTAGGATTAAGCACAACCATAATATCAGCCCGAAAATTAATAAGAGATTGATACTCTTCAACCACCTATAAAAGGCTATCAAAAAACTTTCATTCTTATTTTCCATCTGGCATTTCTACTTTAATAGCAATCCTATGGGCTGCATTATTTAAATATCCTTTGGGATTCCAACCAGGTACAAGCATTGGTTGGGAATTTCCTTCTGAATCTGTTGCCTTGGCCCATACCTCGTAATAGCCATTTTGTGGGAAGGATAATTTCGTCTCCCATTCCTGCCAGGCAGTTCTATTTATGGGTTTCTCCAAGGTTGCCTCCATCCAGGTTTTTCCAAAATTTATGGACAGCTCCATTTTAGTCACATAGAGATCTCCTGCCCAAGCCTTACCTTTCACTTTCAGCTTGTTCTGTTTTGTTAAAATAGCACCGGATTTTGGATAAGTAATTAGGGATTTCACCGGCATTGATTCGATTATACACATATCCTCATCCTTCACCTTTGCTCCAGGTTCCACAGGCTCACATGGTATTCTATACGATTTACCCATCATTTTAGCTCCATCGTGAACCTTATTCCTTATCACTATTTTTCGCAGCCACTTCCCAGAACAAGATGCTGGCCAACCTCCAAAAACCAGTCTAAGTGGATAACCATTTACCAATGGAATATCCTTATCATTTACAGCCCAAGCAATTAAAGATTCATCCTGCATGGCTTTAGAAATTGGCACACCTCTAGAAATAACATCCTTGCTCCTGTCGCCACTTAAATGGGTATCAGCACCATAATATGCCACATAAACTGCATCAGTTTTTAATCCCACATAATTTAATACATCTCTTAATCGAACACCTGTCCATTTGGAACAGGCCACGGCTCCGGTAGACCATTGATTTCCCGCGGCCGGAGGATTAAACTCTGACCTACCATTTCCTCCACATTCCAATGTGAGGTGGTAGCTATAACTTTTAAACTTCGATTTTAATTCTTGAAGACTAAGAACCAGCTTTTTTTGAGCTGACTCACCAGAAATTTCTAATTCCCAGTTATCGGGATTTGGTTTTAGAGGAGCAAGACCATTATTTCTAACGAATATTAATTCATTAGGAGTACTGAAATCATTTAAAAGATGGGCCGGCACCTCTGCATTTAATGGCCTTTGATTGAGAATTCTTAGCTCCTTACTTTTTTCGGGAATCACAAATTCTTGCTCTTTATTTAGCAGTCCAATGGGCTCAAGTCCTTCAGGAAACCATTTTCCAAAAACCATTTTGGACCCCAGTAGAGTAGCAAAAGCTGTTAATGCACCTTTTTTAATAAATGATCTGCGGCTATCTCCTAAATCTGGATCTAATATCTCCCATTGGATTGAATCTGCATCCAATTTATCTTTTTGCAAAGATTTAGCTTGATTTTCATCATTTAAGCTAATTTTCCCCTTCATACTATGATTTTGAAAATCGGAATTTAATAGAAATTCTATCAGAATTGAAATTTATTCTTCTAGGCTTGTTTTTTTGCTCTTCAAGACCTCCATAAATCCAGCAATATCACCTCCTAGCTTATCTGTTTTAATTTCAGCATCCTCAAATTGAATTACAAAATGTCCATTTTCCATTTGCACAATTCCCTTGATATTATGAATAGAATAGCTAAGTGTTGATTGATTTCCATTTTTAAAATACAATTGCCTATCGTCCATCCTTAGAAAATGATTCGCTTGAACAAATAGCAGGATGAGAGCCAAAAGAAGGGAAAGAATTAATTTTACAATTCTCAGTTTATGATGGCCTTTGCCCTCCCTATCCTCTTCTGCTTTATCAATTCCTAAATTAAGATTCATGCAAAATATCCCCAATAAAAATGCGGGAAGCAATAGGCTTATCGGCTCAACAAATAGGAAATAATCGAAACCAGAAAATTTATGAAAGAGAGAAAGGCCAAAATAAATAACAATTAAAGCCAGGGAACTGAAAATAAAAAAGCGAATCACAATTTTCAAGGCTTTCTTAAAACCAAGTTTTTCGGTTCTAGAATCCCTTTTGCTTTTTGCATTTCCACTATTGATTACAAATTGTAGGAAAACCAAAAATATTAGGAAAAAACTTATTTCTAAAATAAGTGGCATTTAGTTAATATTGGAAATCTCTAAGCTATTAAAATACTTCCAAACATTATCACTATCAGGCAAGGGGGCTTTTATCGCCAAAATTTCCTTGCTTACTGGGTGCTGAAAAGAAATGCTTCTCGCATGTAATGAAATGCTGGCATCCCTATTACTTCTTGGAAAGCCATATTTTAAATCTCCTTTTATAGGACAGCCAATGGCAGCAAGTTGAACCCTAATTTGATGATGGCGACCTGTTTCTAATTCAATTTCCAGCAATTTATAAGATTCTGATTTCGCTAGGATGGTGTAGGTCAATGCCGCTTTTTTCACCCCTTTTTGTTCCTTGTCAAAAACAAATGATTTATTCTTGCTTCCATCTTTCCTTAAATAATGAAGCAATCTTTCGGAATTTTTTGGTGGGTTTTCTCTCACCAATGCCCAATACCTTTTATCCACCTCCCTCTTTTCGAATATGGCATTCATACGGCTAAGGGCCTTGGATGTTTTGGCGAAAACGACAATTCCAGAAGTTGGCCTATCTAGTCGATGCACCAAACCTGTAAAAACATTTCCAGGTTTGTTGTATTGGGTACGAATATACTCCCGAACTACCTCCACCAAAGGCTGATCGCCGGTGTAGTCACCTTGTACAAGTTCACCTGCAAGTTTGTTGACAATAATCAGGTGATTGTCTTCGAATAGAATTCTGGACTTTTTTAAGGACAATTAATACTGTTCTTTAGAATTTGGGAAATCCTCGGACTTTACATCTTTAACATAGTTTTGAACAGCATCTCCAATACTTTCGTAAAGATTAAGATAGCGTCTTAAGAATCGAGGTTCAAACTCATGGGTCATACCCAACATATCGTGTAATACCAAAACTTGTCCATCTACATCACTACCTGCACCGATACCAATAATTGGAATACTCAATGCTTCTGCAACTCTTTTGGCAAGTTTTGCGGGAATCTTCTCTAAAACCAAAGCAAAACATCCTGCCCTTTCTAAGGCTTTAGCATCTGCAATTAATTTTTCAGCTTCCTCATCTTCTTTGGCTCTTACAGAATAAGTTCCAAATTTATAAATGGATTGAGGAGTTAATCCCAAATGCCCCATTACTGGAATTCCTGCACTTAGAATTCTTTGTATAGAGGTAAGAATTTCTACCCCGCCTTCAAGTTTAACAGCATGAGCTCCACTTTCCTTCATAATACGAACAGCAGAACTAAGAGCACCTTTAGAATTTCCTTGATAACTTCCAAAAGGAAGGTCTACTACAACCAAGGCTCTATCAATAGCTCTAATAACAGCACTGGCATGGTAGATCATCTGATCCAAGGTTATTGGCAGTGTGGTTTCATGGCCAGCCATAACGTTTGATGCTGAATCACCAACTAAGATGACATCAATCCCGGCGGAATCGATAATTTTTGCCAAGGTATAATCATAGGCGGTGAGCATGGAAATTTTCTCTCCCTTCCTTTTCATTTCTTGCACGGAATTGGTCGTTACCTTCTTAAAATCAGATTTAGCTAAAGACATATTTAAAATAATCTAGTATGATTGCTGCAAAGTTATATTTTTGCGGCCATCTTTGTTGCCTTTGGAAAACAACCTTTTGTTCTTTCCAAAGTCAAAGAACCATAATATTTTATAAATGCGCATTTTCTATTTTCTATCATTCCTATTGCTTTTTACTATAAGTTCATGCGATAATGAGCTAAAAGTTACGGCAGATTGGAAAGACACCACAGTGGTTTTCGGACTATTGGACCCTTTATCTGATGAGAATTATATTCGAATTGAAAGGGGATATTTAGGCTCTGAAGCGGCTTCAAATTCCTTTAGTGAACCTGATTCATTTTTCTACAGCAGCCTAAATGTAGAGATGAATTGGTATGATGAAAACGATAATATTCAGGGAACTGTAAGTCTTTTAGAAGATAGAACCAAGGTTTTAAATGACAATGGCCCTTTTGATGTTGGCCAAGACTACCGTTTGTATAAAATTCCCAATGGCACTCCAATAGATCCAGCTTTTGAATATGAACTTCGTATTATTAAACCCAATGAGGAAGTTACCACTGCCCGAACTCGAATTTTAAATCCAGATAGAATTGTCATCAATGGTAGCAGTTTAAATTCTCCTAATTCCAATTCCCCTACCCTTAGATCATCTACCTTAAACTTCAGAAATTCTGATGGTTCAGAAAGGTCTTCTGTGGCTATTTTCCAGGTTTATATGAATTTTTACTGGAAGGAAATTGATCAAACTACTGGGGCTGTAAGCTTGGATTCCATACGTTTTAAATATGGTGAACAAAGGGCAAGATCAGAATATGTAATTGGGCCTTCCGGTGGTACAGATGCAATGTTTGCCCTTATTGCCAATCGCATTCCTCAAAAGGAAAATGTTTTAAGAGAATTTTTGAAAATTAAATTTGAAGTTTGGGCCTCTGATGAAAATCTATTGGTTTATTCAGATTTAAAAACTCCCAGTACAGGAATAAACCAAAATCGCCCAAACCCTGCTGATGCTTTAGGCCTGGTAGAAAATGGTATTGGAATATTAGCCAGTCGCTACAATAAGGAGTATGACAATGTACAATTCAATTCAAGTGGAAATCCAGTTTCTCTAAAGGATAATCTGCTGATTAATCCAAATATGTGTCCTTTGCGTTTTGTAAGGTATCAAGGAACTGACACCTGTATTTGTAAAGATGTTGGTAGCACGCTTACTGTTGAATGTTTATAAATCTGACATTAAGACACCCCAAAAGACTGTCATAAAATTTTTATAGCTGAAAAGCCTGTCATAAATGGCAGGCTTTTTTGATTTGGCCCACTGGCATAGTGATTGACATTTGCTGGACAGAAATAAATTACCAAATCCTAATAATTAGTAAAAAATGGGAAAAATAATTGGAATAGACCTTGGAACGACTAACTCCTGCGTAGCAGTGATGGAAGGAAATGAACCAGTAGTAATTCCTAACAGTGAAGGTAAGAGAACAACACCATCTATAATTGCATTTGTAGAAGGTGGTGAGCGTAAGGTAGGAGATCCTGCTAAGCGTCAGGCTATTACCAACCCACAAAAAACCATCTCTTCTATAAAGAGATTTATGGGCTCCAGTTTTTCTGAAGTTCAAAAAGAAGTAAATAGAGTTCCTTATAAAGTTGTAAAAGGAGACAATAATACTCCTAGAGTTGATATTGATGGTCGTATGTATACGCCTCAAGAATTATCAGCAATGGTATTGCAGAAAATGAAAAAGACGGCCGAAGATTATTTGGGTCAGGAAGTTTCAGAAGCAGTAATTACTGTTCCTGCATATTTTAATGATTCTCAGCGCCAAGCTACTAAAGAAGCTGGTGAAATTGCTGGATTGCAAGTGAGAAGAATTATTAACGAACCTACTGCTGCAGCCTTAGCTTATGGAATTGATAAAAAAGGCGAAGACAAAAAAATCGTTGTATTTGATTGCGGTGGTGGTACTCATGATGTTTCTATCCTTGAATTAGGTGACGGAGTATTTGAAGTACGCTCTACAGATGGAGATACTCACCTTGGAGGTGATGATTTTGACCAAGTTTTAATTGACTGGTTAGCAGAAGAGTTTAAATCTGAAGAAGGAGTTGATCTTACTAAAGATCCAATGGCTCTTCAACGTTTAAAAGAAGCTGCAGAAAAAGCGAAAATTGAACTATCTTCTTCTAGCAGTACCGAAATTAATCTTCCTTATATCACTGCTACTGCTAGTGGACCAAAACACTTAGTAAGAACACTTAGCCGTTCAAAATTTGAACAATTGGCAGACAGTCTTATCAAAAGAACTATTGAACCTTGTAGAACAGCTCTGAAAAATGCTGATATGAGTGTTTCAGATATAGACGAAGTAATCTTAGTAGGTGGTAGCACACGGATTCCAGCTATTCAGGATGCCGTTAAAAAGTTCTTTGGAAAAGATCCTTCTAAAGGTGTAAACCCAGATGAGGTAGTAGCCTTAGGTGCTTCTATTCAAGGTGGTGTTTTAGCCGGTGATGTAAAGGATGTTCTTCTTTTAGATGTAACTCCACTTTCTTTAGGTATTGAAACCATGGGTGGTGTTCTAACTCATCTTATTGAAGCTAATACTACAGTTCCAACTAAAAAGTCTGAAACCTTTTCTACCGCAAGTGATAATCAACCTTCAGTAGAAATTCATGTTCTACAAGGGGAAAGACCAATGGCTAAGGATAATAAAACTATAGGTCGTTTTCATTTAAGTGATATTCCACCAGCACCAAGAGGTGTACCTCAAATTGAAGTAACCTTTGATATTGATGCCAATGGTATATTAAACGTTTCTGCCAAAGATAAGGCCACAGGAAAAGAGCAAAGCATTAGAATTGAAGCTTCTTCTGGTCTTTCTAAAGAGGAAATCGAAAAAATGAAAAACGAAGCAGAAGCCAATGCCGACTCTGATAAGGCTGCCAAGGAAAAAGTAGATAAAATAAATTCTGCCGACGCCATGGTTTTCCAAACAGAAAAGCAGTTAAAAGAATTTGGCGATAAGCTTTCTGATGATAAAAAAGCTCCAATAGAAAGTGCATTAACTGAATTGAAAGCTGCACATCAAAGTCAAGACCTTGCAGCTATAGACGCCGCAATGGAGAAAATCAATGAAGCTTGGAAAGAAGCTTCTGAAGAGATGTATAAAGCTCAACAAGATGGTGCTCAAGCTGGTCCTGAAGCAGCTGATGCTAACAGTGCTTCTGCTGAAGACTCAGCTGATGATGTAACAGATGTAGAGTTTGAAGAAGTAGATGATGAAAATAAATAATTCATCTTTGACTTAATATTGAAAAACCGTTCCGATCTTCGGGACGGTTTTTTTTATGATTGAAATTTAAACCCAAATAAATTATGGCAGAAATAACATTTAAAGGTGAAAAAATTCACACCCTTGGAAATATTCCAAAAAAAGGACAAAAAGCTCCGGATTTCAAATTAACAAATTCGAGCTTGCAAGAGGTAGGCCTTGAAAATTACAAAGGAAAACGACTGGTATTAAATATTTTTCCCAGCATAGACACCGGCACCTGTGCAGCTTCAGTAAGAAGATTTAATAAGGAAGCTGCAGAATTAGAAAATACTGTAGTGCTTAATATTAGTAAGGATCTACCCTTTGCTCAAAAAAGGTTTTGTGCAGCAGAAGGCATAGAAAATGTAGAAAACCTTTCTCAATACAAGGATCAAAATTTTTCGAAAGCCTATGAAGTAGATATGCTTGAAGGAGCCCTTCAAGGATTAATGTCTAGAGCAGTAGTGGTGCTTAATGAAAATGGAGAAGTGATACACAGTGAACAGGTTCCTGAAATTATCATCGAACCTGACTATGATTCGGCATTAAATGCCTTAAAATAATAAGTGAATAGAGATAAAAAATGCCCAAATGGGCATTTTTTATTTCTTGTTTGATTTCGTTCTCTTATACAAATCTCTCACCATCCCATCTGCCAAACCTTTCTTTGGGACTGTCATTTTTGAAGACCTTGCCCACTTCATAGCAGAAAGGTAAATGCGAAGTGCATGAGTAATTACATCCGCCCTATCGGGGTTGAGGTCAAATTTTACGATTCGCTCTTCAGTACTACACTCACTTAATTCATTAAAAGTGTTTTGGATATAATCAATTTCCAATGCAGAACCCATTGGCTGACCAGATAGTTTAAAGGTCCTGTTTATATTTCCACCAGAACCCACCATCATTATTTGGTCCATGTCTTGGGTTATTTCCTTAATCCAGCTTTCCATTTGTTGCCAGGTATCTTTGGCCACTTGATTTTTCAAAAGCCTAATGGTCCCAATTTTAAATGATTTGCTGGCTTTTACCTCTTCCTTATGGAAAAGAGTTAATTCTGTACTTCCACCACCAACATCTATATATAGAAAAGTGTCATCAGAATCCTTCATCACATCGGTCATCCCAGAACTAAAAATGATCTTCGCCTCTTCTTTTCCAGAAATGAGTTCGATTTCAATTCCAGTTTTCTTTTTTATATGCTTAATTATTTCTTTTCCATTGTCGGAATCTCTGAGAGCTGATGTGGCACAAGCCCGAAACTTTTCTACACCATGAACCTTCATAATATTTGCATATGCCTCCATTCCTAAGGTTAGACGATCTCGGGTAGATTTTTTAATTGTCCCCTTTTCAAAAGCATCATCACCAAGGCGAATGGGCAATCTGGTAAGTGAAGATTTTTTGAAAATTGGATTTTCTCCACCTTTGTCAATCACATTAGTAATCAATAATCGTACGGAATTGGAACCTAAATCAATCCCCGCTATTTTATGAATAATCACTTATTTTCCTCTTTTTAACTGATTCTTTACATAGTCGTATAAGGCAAATTGAGATCTGATTTTTGGGCCATTAATAAATCTGTATTCATTCTTTTGATCCTCATTAAACCACCTAGCCTTAACATTATCCTTCCAAATAATTTCCAAATGATCTCTGAGTTGGCGCTTTATATTTGGATCATAAACCGGTACAGAAACTTCAACCCTATAGTCTAAATTTCTTTGCATCCAATCTGCGGAGGAAAGATAATATTTTTGATCGCCACCATTTTCAAAAACTAAAATTCTTGAATGTTCTAAAAAGCGATCTAGGATGGAAATGGCTTCAATATTTTCACTTAATCCTTTTACCCCAGGAATTAAGGAGCATATTCCTCTCACAATCAATCGAATTTTTACCCCATAACTACTAGCTTCATAAAGCTTGTCTATTAATTTAATATCGCAGAGGCTATTCATCTTTAGAAAAATCCCTGATGGATTTCCTTTTTTAGCATGTTCTATTTCATTATCAATAAGCTTAATATAGGATTTACGAGTGTGGTGTGGCGACACCAATAGGTGCTGATATTTATTGATTTTATAATTCTTTTGTAAAAAATCAAAAACCATTTCAACCTCTTTGCAAATCTCCTTTCTGGAGCTAAGCATGTGATAGTCTGTATAAAATTTAGAGGTAGATTCATTGTAATTCCCGGTTCCAATAGAGGCAAATCTTTCCAATTTATCTCCATTTTGGCGACTGATTAAAAACATCTTACTATGCACCTTTAATCCTGGAACTCCAAATATTACATGAACTCCTTCAGCTTGCAATTCTTCAGTCCAGCGGATATTCGCTGCTTCATCAAATCTTGCTCTAAGCTCAATAACTACTGTTACTTGCTTCCCATTTTTAGCAGCATTGGTAAGGGCACTAATTATTCTACTTTTAGACGCTACCCTATACAAGGTAATATGAATGCTTTTCACATGAGGGTCAATAGCCGCCTCCCTTAAAGTTCTGATGATATATGAAAAACTATGGTAGGGTAAAAAAAGTAGTACATCCTTTTCTCTCAGCACATTTAGGATACTTCTATCCATATCTAAATCAGGATGTTTGAGCTGGACAATGGGTTTAAATTCCAATTCCTTTTTCCCCATATTCGGGAATTGTATAAAATCCTTTTTATTGTGATATCTACCTCCAGCCGTTAAGGAGTCTAGATTATCCAATTCCATCCTTTCCTTTAAAAATTCTAATAAATCCGCACTAATTTCTTCGTCATGTACAAATCGAACAGGATCTCCGGTTCTTCTTCCTTTTAGGGATTTAGACATTTTCTCCAAAAATCCTTTGGAAACATCTTCATCCAAATCCAATTCTGCATCTCTAGAAATTTTAATAATATGAGCTTCAATTTTTTCAAACTGAAAAACAAAAAATATATAGGCTAGATTATAGCGAATCAAATCCTCTAAATACATCACATATCGATTGCCATATTTAGGAAGTTCAACAAATCTACCTACCAAATCCGAGGGAATTTCAATAAGAGCATATTGTGGTTTCTCTCCTTGATTATCCCTTACCAGTTTTATGGCCAAGTAAATGGATTTATCCTTTATTTCTGGAAGTTGAAAATTCTCATCTAAAATCAGTGTGAATACGGATGGGCTAACCTTTTCGATAAAATAATTCCTAACGAAGCTTTGTTGTCCGGTGGTGAGTTCGGTTTCATCTACAAAGGAAACGCCCTCCTTTTCCAATTTATTTAGCAATTCATCACTGATGCCCTCCGCCCTACTTTGTAAATTTCCGGCTATCTGGGATATTTCTGCTAGCAATTCTCTTGGTGTTAATCCTCCTAATCGTCTTTTTGGAGAATTACTGATCTGACTAAGCCGTTTGATACTGGCATAGCGAACACGGAAAAATTCGTCCATATTACTAGAGAATATCCCAATAAATCTCAATCTTTCTACAATGGGATTATTTTCGTCGCAAGCCTCCTGCAGAACCCTTTCATTGAAGGATAACCAACTAATGTCTCTGGCAATTACATTGGTGCTATTTTTAAACTTCACAAGTTATTTCTTCTTTTTGGGTAATCAAAAAACAGCAATTCTGCTTTATTGTCAACATCTGCCCATTTTTCCAAATCAAATTTTAGGCAGGCAACACCGGTTGTAGGAACATTATCAATTCTATGATCAATTCTCTTATTTACAAAATTGGTAATGGTAGGATTATGACCAAAGAGCATTACGGAATCAAAATCATCATCTAAATCCCTTATTATTTCTAGCATTTCCTTTGTGCTCGCTTCATAAATTTTCTTTTCAATTCGGATATCACTATAAGCACAATTGAGGTTTTTTGCAAAAATTAAAGCGGTATGAACAGCTCTGGTGGCGGGGCTAGATATTATGATTTCTGGTAAATAACCCTCCTCCTGTAACCAAATGGAGGTATTATGAGCATCTCGAATTCCCCTGCCTTTTAGGGGTCTATCCATATCATGTGTTCCTTCCTCTCTCCAGGATGATTTTGCATGTCTTACCAAATATAACTTTTTCATAGAGCTGCCAATTAGCCAAATTTTTTGGGAAATTACTAAAAGCAATGGCCATCTAAAACCCTAGAAAAAAAAATTAATATTGGCTTTATATTGTATTTACCTGAAATGAAATTTATTATCTCAGCTAAAGCGATTTTGCCTCTTGCCAAATTCTCTCCATTTCATCAAGACTTAAATCAGAAATTTGACTTCCATTTTTCACTGCAGTTTCCTCGATGTGAGTAAACCTTTTAATGAATTTTTTATTGGTTCTTTCCAATGCTGATTCTGGATCCACCTTTAGGAATCTGGCTAAATTGATGATGGAAAATAATAGGTCGCCAAATTCTGCCTCAATTTTTTGCATGTCATTTTTGGCTACTTCTACCTTCAATTCTTCTAATTCCTCATTTACCTTTTCCCAAACCTGCTCTGTTTTTTCCCAGTCAAATCCAATTCCCCTTGCTTTTTCCTGAATTCGAGTAGCCTTCACCATAGAGGGTAAAGAATTTGGCACACCCGAAAGAACAGATTTTTTTCCTTCTTTGAGTTTTAATTTTTCCCAGTTAGACTTTACCTCTTCTTCCCCACTAACTTTTAAATCTCCATAAATATGAGGATGTCTAGAGATAAGTTTTTCACAGATTCCGTTGAGCACATCTGCAATATCAAAAGCTCCTTTTTCAGAAGCTATTTTTGAATAGAAAACCATATGCAGCATAATATCCCCCAATTCCTTTTTTACCTCTTCAAGGTCGGCATCTAGGATGGCATCACCTAACTCATAAATTTCTTCAATAGTTAGAGGCCTAAGGGTTTCCATGGTTTGTTTTTGATCCCATGGGCATTTCTCCCTCAAATCCTCCATAATTTCTAATAATCTAGAAAAGGAATTGAGCTTTTGCTGCAAGCTATTCATGGCTTAATCTTGGTCCTTATCAGATTCTGGTTTCGCCTCTTCAATTCCTTCAGAAGCTTCTTCAGTTTCTTCAGTTTCTTCCTCAATTACTTGGTCTATTAATCCTTCGGATTGGAGGATATTATACCATTGGAATAATTTTTTCAAATCAGAATTGTACACCCTATCCTTATCGTAATCTGGTAGTATTTCCTCTAAATATTGGCTAAGAACCTCTGGTTTAGATTTATGATCTACACAAGGGCCATCATTTTCTTTTACTGCAATTTTATGATACACTTCTGTCAAAGGAACTTCCTCATCATAGGTGTAAATGGCAATATCTTTTAGCGCGCTAACATTACTCGTTTGGGAAACGGGAAATCTTTTTTTATCGCTTAGGGATTCTACAATAATTCCACCTCGACTTTGGGCCAGCATTTTGTGTAAACCTGGTTTTCCGCCAATGGATAGGATACCTTCTAAATTCATCTTTATTTTTTTGTTGTTGAACTATCTGCTTTTTCTTTCCACTCTTTAATTTGACCTAAAATATCCTGATCGGATTGTCTCAGGCTTCTTAGGTTCCTCGCTTGTTCAGCAAGCTCGTGATCGGGAAATTTTTCAAGGAAAAAGTCGTAAGACTTTATCGCCCTTTTACTGTCGTCATACTTTTCGTCAAAAACAAAACCTACCATAAAAATTGATCTCGCTGCAAGCTCATGATTTGGGTATTCGGTAAAAACGCGGTTATAAATATTTACTGATTTCAACCTCAATTCCGGAATCTCCTTCATTATATCTGCGGATCTACTTAAATAAACGGGAGCTAAACTGTCCTCCGGATGTTGATCTACGTATTTTAAATAAGCTTTAGTAATTCTCTTCGCCAAGCTAGTGTCTATGCTTACATCCTCTTGCAATTGACTTTCCATCTCTTGGATTTCTGCTTGTAGAGGATCCATTTTGCTTTGGCATGAAGCCATAAGAAAGCTGAATAACAAAGAAAGTTGTAGAATAATTTTCATATTATTTTTTTGGGAAACGCATTTTGTAAGCAACATTTATTTTTCCTTTAGAAATATTATTTAATCTAGCCTTTAGCAGGCGTTTCTTTAATGGAGACAGATAATCCGTAAAAAGGATGCCTTCAATATGATCGTATTCATGTTGAATAACTCTGGCTTTTAAACCATCAAAAACCTCAACATGCTCTTTAAAATCTCTATCTAAATATTTAATTTTTATTTGCTCTGGCCTTACTACATCCTCTCTGATATCGGGAATACTTAGGCAGCCTTCGTTGAAAGACCAATCATCACCATCCTCGTCAATAATTTCAGGATTAATAAAAACCTTTACAAAATCTTTCAATCCTTCTTCATCCTCTTCATCTTCATCCACAAATCCAGAGGTATCAACAATAAATAAACGAATGGCCAAACCGATTTGCGGCGCTGCTAAACCTACGCCACTAGATTTGTACATCGTTTCAAACATATTATCAATAAGCTCCTGAATTTTTGGGTATTCAGCACTTATTTCCTCCCCCATTTTTCGTAAAACAGGATCACCATATGCTACAATTGGTAGTATCATAGAAATAATTTGCGGCAAAAGTAAGAAATGATGTGCTGATTAATAGCCAGAACCTCTAGATAAGTAGGCCTGTAAAATTACAGCAGCAGATATTTTGTCAATCTCCCCCTTTTGTCTCCTTTGTTTTTTCTTCATTCCTCCGCTTATCATTAGGTCTTTCGCCATTTTAGAGGTGAACCTTTCATCCTGAAGGTCAACAATAATATTTGGAAATTGTTTTTCTATTTGCCGACGAAAATCTCTTACTCTTTCCGAATTATCAGAATCTCCACCATCCAATCCTATAGGCTCACCGATTATTATAGCCTCAAATTTCTCGGCTTCCCACATTTTTTTTAGCTTTTCTAAAAGATTTTCTGTGGCGATGGTTTCCAGTGGGGAAGCCACAATTTTCAAAAAATCGGTTTCCGCAATTCCAGTTCTTTTTCCGCCAATATCTAATGCTATAATCTTTGCCAAAGGGTTTCTTACTTTTGCCTGCAAATTAGACTTTTTATCAGCAATCAAAAATTTGATGACAATGCATGAAATCCAAGAAATTATTGAACAAACCTGGAATGATAGAACAAAACTGGAAGACCCAAAGGTGGTTGGAATCATTGAGCAAATAATTGAGGATATTGATAAAGGAAGATTAAGATGTGCTGAACCTAGTTCAAAGGGCTGGATAGTGAATGAATGGGTTAAAAAAGCAGTAATCCTATATTTTCCAACCCGAAAAATGCAAACCATTGAAGCTGGTCCACTTGAGTTTCACGATAAAATTCCCTTGAAATCAAATTATGAAGAATTGGGAATTAGAGTAGTTCCTCATGCTGTAGCCAGACATGGCGCTTATATCTCTCCAGGGGTGATTTTAATGCCTTCCTATGTAAACATTGGTGCCTTTGTAGATGAAGGCACAATGGTAGATACTTGGGCAACAGTAGGTAGCTGTGCTCAAATAGGTAAAAATGTACACCTGAGTGGTGGTGTAGGAATTGGTGGTGTTCTCGAACCTGTTCAGGCCTCCCCGGTAATTATTGAAGATAATTGTTTTATTGGTTCGAGATGTATAGTTGTGGAAGGCATTAGGGTTGAATCTGAGGCGGTATTGGGTGCAAATGTGGTGCTAACCGCATCTACTAAAATCATCGATGTAACCGGAGAGGAACCCAAAGAGATAAAGGGTTATATACCCGCAAGATCTGTTGTAATTCCTGGATCTTACAGCAAAAAATTTGCTGCTGGTGAATATAATGTTCCCTGTGCTTTAATTATTGGAAAAAGAAAGGAAAGTACCAATAAAAAGACTTCCTTAAATGATGCATTAAGGGAATACAATGTTTCTGCTTAGAGATTGGATAGCCGGAAGAAATATCACTATTTATTAAAAATTCAATACCTGGGATTTAGATTTCATGGATGGGCAAAACAGCCTGGATTGAAAACTATTCACCAAATGCTGGATAAAACCTTTGAATTTATCCTCGGTGAAAATCAATACAAATCTATTGGCAGTAGCCGCACAGATGCTAAGGTATCCGCCAATGAAAGTTTGGTTCATTTACAAACTGTGAATGAGCTAAATGATAATTTTCTGGATCTCCTGAACTTAAACCTCCCACCAGATATTAGAGCCCTGGAAATAAATGATTTCCCAGAAAACTTTAATATCATACAATCTCCCAAAAGCAAGGAATACCTATACTTATTTTCATTTGGAGCAAAGCCTCACCCCTTCAGCACTTCCTTTTTGGTGAATATTGCCGAAAACCTGGATATTGATTTAATGAAAAAAGGGGCTAAAATTTTTGAAGGTGAACATAATTTTCTATCCTACTGTACCAAACCATCTCCTTCAGTTAATCCAGTGCGAATGATCACCTTATGTGAAATTGTAGATAATGACTTTTTTAGAGCCTCCTTTTTCCCCAAAAAAAGCTATGCCCTACGCATATGTTCTAAAGGGTTTATGAGAAATCAGGTGAGATTAATAATGGCCCAATTATTCAATCTTGGAAAAGGCGAAATTGAACTAGAGGATATCCGAGAAAGTTTAAAAAACCCAAGCCTCGGCAGCATGAAATCCATCGCCCCTGCCTCAGGCCTTGTTCTGAATCGAATAGATTTAGAAACTTAAAATCTCGATTCCTTTTTTTTTGTTTCTTATTATTGCTTCAAATTAATGAGGCCTGAGCCCCTTTAACCCAAAGCTCAAGTCCTGGTATTGCTAGCCAAAAATTCTGTTGAACATGAATAAATTTTTCCTTTTACTTTCCTTTTTACTTTCAGGTGGATTGATCTATTGTCAGGTTGAAAACCCTTCATATAAGCAAATGATGGAGGATCTTCAATATAATTTTTACGAAGTTGTGGAGGCTGCTGAATCCTATTTTGCAACTCATGAGAAAGGAAAAGGTAGCGGTTGGACCCCATACCAGAGATGGAAGGCAGAAAATGAGCCTAAATATTTCCCTAGTGGTGATAGAAGTGGAATAGACCCACTTTTTGCTGAAAAAGCATATTTGAATTTCTTAAAAAATAATTCCTCAGCTGAAAACAAAGCCCAGGCGGCGGGTATTTGGAAGGATTTAGGGCCTTATGATGCGAATAGGATTACATCCCATTATTCACCTGGTATTGGCAGGGTAGAAAGCTTTTGGGTAAATCCCAATAATAGCTCTCATATTTTTCTAGGCTCTAGAAGTGGTGGGTTTTGGAAGACTATTAATGAAGGACAGAGCTGGAAAAACACCACCGATCATTTAATTGCATCGGGAGTAAATACCATTGCCGTGTCTCCATTTAACCCAGATAGTGTATTGATAAATGTGAGAAATGGTGGAAATAATACCAGCCATGGCATCTACAGATCTACTGACGCCGGTGAAACTTGGTTCCCAAGCAATTTCACTCCAGATTCACTGGGTTGGGGTGGTTTGGGAAGTAGCGACCAAATTTATAAAATTGCCTACCATCCACGAATCCCAAACCTTGTATATGTAGGTACTAATAATGGCTTTTACAAATCTATCGACAATCTTCAAACATGGACCAAACCTCTTTCTAGCGGTAGAATTACGGATATTGAATTTCATCCCTCCAACGATAGTATAATTTACTTGGTTGATGTAAATAATTCTAATGGCAATGCTGTAAGTATTTCTGATGATTTTGGAGATTCCTTTGTGAGTGGACCAAATTTCTCTTCTAATGGTTCTGCTCAATTGTTTATTGCTGTAAGTCCTGCCTGTGATGATTGCCTTTATGCTGCATCTGCAAACGGGCTTTGGAAGTCATTCAATCGAGGGCAAAATTTTAAAAATATGGGGAACCCTAATCAAAGTTGTAGGGGTTTTGCTGTTTCTGATCTGGATAGTTCAAAAATGCTTTATGGTTATGTAGACCTTTTAGCAAGTACGGATGGTGGCACAAGTTTTAATCAAGTTTCTTGGTGGGCCAATTCCACGCCGGATCCTACCTATGTGCATGCAGACCTTAGAACGGCAGAATCTGTAAATGGAGTTTATTATGTAGGAACAGATGGTTATTTGGCCAAAAGTTTAGACAATGGTATTACATGGATCCGCCTAAATGATGGTACCGGGATCCGTGAATTTTATGCTGTTGGTTTAAGTCAAAGTCAGGCAAGTACACAAATGGCCGGCTCACAGGACAATGGCACCTCAATACTCGATGAAACAGGATGGTTTGAATGGAATGGTGGTGATGGAATGGAGGCTATAATTCAGCCTTTAAATGACAATTGGATGATAGGAAGTTGGCAGTATGGAAGTAGAAACCGAACGACGGATGCCGGACAAAGTAGGAATGGCCTTAGTGGTACGGGAAATGCCGCATGGCAGGCACCTTTATTATTAAATCCTAATGAGCAAATGACCGTCTATCATTTTGACTCTCAAATTCATATTTCTAGCGAGTTTGGGGATTTTTTCCAACCTTATGGAAATCCTTTAATCGGTGATATTCTTGTAGCGGCCATTGCAGAAAATAATTCCAATTTAATCATTGCTTCTAGAAATTCGGCAATAAAACTTTCTGATGATGGGGGCTTAACCTGGGAAAATATTCGATCCAATTTACCCAACCAATCCATTAGTGATATAGCTTTTGATCCTCAAAGAGACAGCACCATAATTGTTAGTTATAGGCGCTACCAAAATGATGGTAAAAAGGTTTTTATTAGCCACGACCTTGGCAATAGCTGGGCAAATATTACACATAATTTAAATGATATGCCCATAAGGTCGGTGGTGATTGATCACAGCGATTCGTCCTATATTTATTTAGGTGCCGAAATTGGAGTTTATTACAAATCTATGCAGTCTGACAATTGGAAACTATATGGACAAAATTTACCAAATGCTACAGTCCGAGATCTGGAAATACAATACGGTTCCAATACCTTAAGGGCAGCTACTTGGGGAAGAGGATTATGGGAAACCAGTTTAGTAGGACGTTCCAACCATCCTTGTATCATCAGTACTACCATCAATGATTTACCAGATTTGGATCACCCAAAAGAAAATGTTCCACAAAAAGTGAGCTCTGTAATTTCTTATGATGGGAATTTGAGTGAGGTAAAGCTTCAATGGTCGGTTTCCAAACCAAGTTTGGACCAAAGCATTGCGATGATCAATATTTCGGACAGTACTTGGCAATCTCAAACGGCGATTCCAAATTTTCCATTTGATTCTATAATCTTTTTTAAGGTTGTTGCTAAGGGGGCAAATAACTATATTTCAGAAACCTATAAATTCATGTATAGGATACGCTATAATGCTAATGCCTCCTTAGTTTCTAGTAATTTTAAAAGTCAAATAAGCATTTCCCCAAACCCTGGTAAAGGTTATTTTGAAATAGACATGGGCCAATATTTTGATCGTTTTGAAGTGGAAATCTATGACCTAAAAGGAAGCTTAATTCTCCAAAAAGAAATTCATCACCAAAGAATCTTTCCCTTTACCATTGAGGAGGCCAGTGGCATTTATTTAGTGAAAATAAAATCTGGGGAAAATCAAGCTCAGTATAAAATAATGAAGCAATAAATTTTAGGATTTTTCGGTAAGATAGATAACGGCTTTATTAAAATCTGCAGCGGCATTTATCACCTTTTTATAATCTTCAAATTCCTCCTTACTATATTCAATACGCTTATAATACTCTTCTACTTCAACAATAAGAAGGTTTCCTTCTAGTTTGTAGTTGGATTTAAACCATGCCGATTCATCCGGAAAAACTACATCAAAATTTAGTCCTTCCAAATTGCTAACATCATAATTTTCTGGAAGTATTATTTCTAGCTTTCTAATAAACTCACGGTTGAAATCACTTTCCACAGCATGAATCCTTTCCTTCTCGCTGTACATTTCAGATTGAGGTCCGATAAGTTCTCCAATTTTAAAAATAATTTTTTCTCCAGCCTTCTCAGAAAACCTAATACTATTCACTGTAGATTTTACTATCATTGGCTTCAAACCAAAATCCTCAGCACTACCATTTATCACTTCCAGTTCTGCCTGATCATTTTTCTCCATGGTCACCATTTCCACTAAAGATTCTTCAAGACGAGTTTTTTCATCATCAGAAATTTGGGAATAGGCGGTTTGAAGATAGGAGGCATAGTATCCACTCATGTGAAGTTCAAATTGAATTTCTGGCTCTAGGGGATCAACACTTAAATCTGCCTTTACAAAATGATTGTTTGCGCTTTCGGAATGGGAAAGAGCATCAATAAATTTCACCTGACCTATGGCGCTGGTAATATCTCCTATTTCCACTTCTTTGATAAACAAACCATAGTTATGCATCAATTCCTGATCAATAAAACCCAATCTATAATTAGCGGAATTTGGCTGTAAATATTTATCGAGACTAGGGAAATAAAATACCGTTGACTGCAAAAAATTATAGGCTTCAAAATCTTTGTCGAAACGAATATTGGATCTGTCGGTAGTGAGCACCAATCGATGCTTGATATCCATCAATTTAAATGCATTGGCATAGAATTGAGTAAAGGTTGCGGCATTGCTAGCCTTATTTTTAATCAAAGATTTAATTTGGGCAAATGCTGGCTGAACATAGGGTAAAATGGCGAAGTTTTCCTTAACATAAGATTCAAATTTTCTGATCTTTTGTTCATCATCCATTTGCTCATTTATCCCAATTTCCTTTAGAAACTTTTTCAAGGCTTTAATATCCTTTTTGGATGGAGATTTATAAACGAAGGAGTAATAGTTTTTGGATGCCGAACCATAGGACGCTAAATCTGAAGCACCATTGAATTCATTTTCAGATAGCTTATAAACTAGAGATTGTAAATTAGAATTTACAAAAGCCAATTCCTCAACTTCAAAGGCTGGCAGGGAATCTATAGATAGGGACCAATAGTTTTTTTCATCCTTAAGGGTATCGAACTGCACCTCTGCTAATCCATTGATGGAGTGAAAGGAAAAAATTAAACCTTCAGGACAAATCAATTCAAAATCAATATTGTAAGTCGGAACTCTACTCTGGAAATACTCGCGATCACCATTATACATATCCGTTCTTTTTTGCAGAAATAATACTTCTACAAAAGATCCAATATCCAAACCTTCCAGCGCAAAATATTTATAAGTATATCCACTTTCTTCATTCTCCCCTTCTTGAATATCCTTTTCGTCAAACTCAATTAACTCACCTTTGGAGTTGATTACTCTTGCAATTTGATAAACTATTTGATCGTCTCCAGCTGAGGAGAGGTAAATCTTATTATTCTCTTCAACACCAGCTTCAGAGGCGATATAGGTAACCTTATGTCTTAAATCAAATTGATAAAAACCATTGCCATCAAAATAATATTCCAGGACAGTTTTGTCCTTTACAATTACCTCAGAGATATCTCCAACTATTTTTGGAGTTTCAAAATTTGGCTCATCTTCCCAAGTATAATCCTCATATTCAATTTGTCCATTAAGGTTTGAACTGATGAACAATAGGAAAACTCCAATAATTGCTTTGGTAAAATTATATTTATCTAACATGTTAAACTTTTTTTAGGGTAACAGATTCTCTGTAATATTTTCGTAAGCTTTTGATCATATTGTTCCAATCTCCAAAAGATTCCTTTTCCAAGATTAGGAAGTTATCATACTCTTCAATGTTTTGGATAATCTTATTTTCTGAAGACACAGCTTTCATAGAACAGCCGAATTCCTCCTTTTCAAAACTTTGGGTTTTTGGTAAATAACTGAGCTCATAGGCCTCTGGGATATCTAATATTACCACAGATTTAAAGCTCGATTTGAATTTCACACTATAGGGAGTTTTGCGGTCTTTTTTCAGATTTGCATTGGTATAGATATTATTTAAAGAAAGGTTTACATAGATTTCTTCACCATTAATCCTACAATAATCTTTAATGTGAAATTTGTAGTCAATCTTCAAATTTGCTTCCCTATCACTAATATTAGAAATCCAAAATGTATCAAGCTCAAACTTGTTGCTTCCCTTTTCTAGGTAGCTTTCCATAAAATCCTCCAACTCATCTGTATTTCTGAGCTTTACTAAAGATTTTATTCTACTGGCGTAAAATCCGGAAAGGGTAACCTGGCCATGTCCTTCAAGGCTTGCATTCTCTCCAATACTCACCCTTAAGGTATCCACATATTTGGTGTAGTCTGCACTTTTAACAGGCACCGTTTCAATTTGAAATTGCTCTTCATTAATTCCGATCATTACTTCCTTACCTTGAATAAAAGATGTTGGTTCAGTAATGGGATTGGTATTAGAAGTCCCATCCAAAAAATAGAATTGGTCTTGATATTTAAAACTCAAAATCATATGATCATCAACTATAGGCGTTGGTACCTCTTCATAGCGATAAGGTCTATTTCTTGTTCCCACCCAGGTGAAATAAGCTTCCAATCCGGCATAATTTATCATGGTGTATAAAATGGAGCTTAGACCTTTACAATCTCCATATCTTTTATCACAAACGCTGGCGGCATCATCCGGAATAAAACCTTCCATCCCTTCTTCAAAAGCCACATATCGGATATTATCTTGAACCCAATAATATATTCTTTTAATTTTCTCCAAATCATCATCTTCACCTAGTAAAAGTGAATCAACAATTTCCTTTAAATTTTCTGAAGGTTCCTTATTTGTTTCCTTTACCAGGGAAGAATACCAATTATACAATTCTTGAATCCCCCCTAGAACCTGAACATTTCCCTCTTTGGTTTCATAAGTTGTAATCCTTGGGATGATATGAGGAGAAAAGTATAAGGAAGATGGAGAATTGTCTTCTATACTCACAGGAGCAATATCCCTAACCTTCCAGGTATAGGTCTTTCCTTTTCTGGTAGTAAGAATGGTAGGTTTAAATTTCTCATCACTAGCATTCTGATAGGAGAAATCCAGCTCAATTCCAGCTTCAACATTGATAACAATTTCCCTTAATTCGGTAGGATAATAACTAGAAAAATAAAAGGAGCTCATCAATTGGGGAATAGACAATTCCATACTGTATTTGGCAACAGCCACCGATCCTTTTGAAAGAGAAGGGTAAAAAAAGTTTATGGATTCAGATCCATTGTGGAATATGCCTGGGCTAAATTCTGTTTTTTTAGAAAACTCTTTTACTTTTTCCTTTTTGTATTTATCACCATTGGGAATTAGGGAGTAAACTTCAATATCACCCAATTTAAAATGCTCAGAGAAGGTGATATAATCTTTGGAAAATTGCGCTGCATTATCTTTCAAAAAAATTTTTCGGGCCTCCTCTTCCACTTGAATTGAAATTCCCTTCTTTTTATCGAGTTTAATATTGACAATAGTTTTATCCAAACTATTCACTGCAGTATTTCCTTTATATTTTTCTTGGAAATAGGAGAAATCTTCATTTTGCCCGGATAGCATTAAGGAGCTTGCTAAGAAAACAAGGCTTAGTAATTCTTTTAATTTCAGCATATATATTTTATAATGTCAATTTGGTCTAAGCGCTCTTTTCAGAAATAAGATCGCCGTTGTAATAGTATCTGGTTAAAACCAAATTACCGCTTTTGGAATAAAATTTTGATTCTCCATGGAGCACTCCTTTGAGGAATTTTTTATCCGATTTCATTGTGCCATTACTATAGTATTCAAAATGATGACCTACAGCCTCATCATTTTCATATTGACCTTTTTCTTTAAGTTTTGAGTTTTTATAATATTTCAGGAATTCACCTTCTCTACTACCATTTTTATAATTTGAAACTTCGGATATTTGGCCATTTGAATAGTACTCTATATAGGCTTTATCAAATTCCCCAGCTGCCAAATGGTATTCTCTACCAACTTTTCCATTGGAGAAATAGCTCTTCACCTCCGCCGTTTCATCCTTAATAGGTATCATCTCCACCAATTTCCCATCTTTTCCTTCATAACTATAACCGATAATTTTACCATAACTATAATAGCGAACATGGTCTAATTTCCCCGATGGATCATGAAATTTAGCGATACCATTTCTCAAACCCATCTCATAGTTGTAGATATTGGTTTTAATGCCTTCCTCATTATAATAGGTGTCTAATCCATCTAAGTTTCCATATAAATAATTATAGGTTTCGGCAATTTTACCATTTTCATGGTAGCGGGTAGTTTTACCATTTCTGCTTCCATTCTCATATCGATATTCCAATGATTTTTCACCATTTGGAAAATAATTTGTCCAAAGGCCTTCTTCTTCACCGAATTTAAACTCTCCTTTTTTAGAAATCTGCCCATTCCCATAATACCAAGTTGCTAGTCCATGAGCTTGTCCATTTACATAAGGAATGTTATATTCCTTCTGACCATTTGGGTAAAAGGTTTCAAATGTTTTTTTGCCATAAAAGTTTAGAGTATCTATAGGAATACCATTAGTATCATATTTCACTTGCAATACTGTGGTTCCGGAGACCATATATAATTTATAATCTAATTTCCCAGTCACAGCATAGGAATACTGCCAACCAGATTGATCTCCTTGGTAGTAAAACTCGATATCTGTGGTATCCCCAAAAGCATTGTGATATACCTTTTGTCTTTCGGCATAGCCCTTTTCACCTGCTACTTCATACCGTAATTGTCCATTAATATAATAAGAGCTTCCCATCCCATTCCATTGTCCTTCTTCATATTCAGTTTCACCTCTTAGCTCACCACTGGGGTAATAGCTAACACTTTTTCCTTCTAAAACACCTTTTTCATAATTGCTAGCCGTTTCCAGCTTGCCATTTTTATCATAGAATTCCCAAAGACCTTCCTTACCACCTTTTGAATCATAGAGTCCTAATGTGCTTTTGGTTCCATCCGGGTAAAGGCCTTCATATAAAAAATCACCGCCCTTTTTCTTTGCCGTTTTTACAATTTTTCCGCTTTTGTCGAAAATTCTGTAGGCGATAATATTTCCCTTTTTAAAATCAAACTCTAAATATTTAGAACCATCGCGTGCAAATTCTTGAGAAAGACCATTTTTCTTTCCATCTTGGTCGTAAATATTTTTTTGGTAAAGGTTTCCATTAAACCAATAGTCTAAATTCTCCCCAGATTGTGAGCCTTCTACATAAGTACCTTTTCTTTCCAGCTTTCCAGAAATAAAATACTCCTCATAGGGGCCATCCAATTCATTTTCCTTGTAGGCCATTCTCGACCTTAGATTGCCATTCCAGTAATACTCCGTTCCTATGCTATCCTTTTCACTTTTTGTATAAGACTGAATAAATCTCAATTGACCATCAGGATAAAAACGTTTTAGGGTACCTTCAATCTCATTTTCTACTCGATTAAACTTGTATTCTATATTTCCATTTTTAAAGAAAAAGAGCATTTTACCATCTCTAATTCCATTTTTATACTCTTGGCGGCTAGAGATTCCACCATTCACAAAATAGGATTCGTAAATTCCATCGCGTTCATCCTTTTTAAAATTTATTTTTTCGGACAACTCACCATTGCTATAATATACTTTATATACCCCTTCCAAAAGGCCATTTTTCAATTCATACTCCCTGTCAATTTCACCTCTTTCATTGTACCATTTCCAAGTTCCATATGCCTTTCCATTAAATTTTATTTGTCCTTTAGATCGTAAGGCACCACTTGAATGAATATTGTAAATAGGGCCATCTACCTGACCATTTTTTCTTTTGGAAATTGAAGAAAGAGCAGATTTTCCATGAGCACCATATACCCTTACTCCCAAAAATTCCTTTCCTTCAATTTCTATCGGTAAAGTGTTGAAATAACTGTTTATCTCATCTCCTCCCCAGGCTGCAAATTTTTCAATTTTTTTAGCCTTTCTTCTTACCAGCTTTTGATGTTTGGAATTTTGACTAGCCTTTAAAATATAATAGGAGAAAGATTCGAAATAATCTTCATCCCAAAGTTTGGTGTAAAACCTTACATAAGTTTTCATCCAATAGCCTTGATCTTTGGCATTATATTCTAATTGCTCCATCATCAATTGCAATTGCTTTACAAGGGCAAGTTTTGCTTTTGACTTTGCCTTATAGCCTTTTTGAAGGGCAACATAATTTCTGATCATAAGATCAATCTCATCATATTCATCCCCTTCAAAGTTGAAAGTGTGAGCATCCTTATCCACCTTAAATTTATCAGTAACCAATTCATCAATATGAACCAACATAGGGTTGGATACATCTGAGGTGGGATCCACTAGAATAGACATTACAAATGACATTAAAGCCTGGGTAATTTTACCACTACCCTCTGCTGCAAAACCCAATTCTCTATGGGCTGGGGCATAATATGGGTAAATGCTAATTGCCTTTTTCAAAGACTCCAAATAAGCATCATAATTTTCCAGTTCTTTAAATGCTAAAGCCCTGTTATAATGTAAAATATGATTAAAAGGATATTTTTCAATTGCCTTTTCATACACTTCTAGAGCCTCAGAATAGCGATCTAATTTGGCTAATGAATTTCCCTTCTGAATGAAAAAATCCGATTCTCTAGTTTTATAATTTTCCAATCCGATATTTGAGAGTTCCAGAGATTTCTCATAATTTTTAAAGCCATTGTAAATGGAATAGCAAAAATAATTTGCCAAGAAATAGCCGGTATCATTTGGCGCTACAGCCGAAAAATATTCTAATGCTAAACTGGAATCTCCCTCATCCATAGCTACATAGCCATCATACAATAGATTGTAGGCATTTAGGCGTTTGTCAATTTGCGAATGTGAATGAAAAGAAATAAAAAGAAAAAATAATAGGCTAAGGACAGAAAAATTCTTGTAGGGTAGGGCCATACTCGAAGGGTTTATTTTGGTTAGAATTCAAATGTAGTTGGAAAAAACTATTTGAAAAAATGAAAATTAAAAATCTAAATAAAATATTTGACCATCATAGGCAATTTCGCATGGCTTAGGCAGTGTTTTTTGGATTTCATCATGAGTTTCTAAATGATGACTAATATGGGTGAAAAAGGCTTTTTCTGGCTCTAATTCCTTCACTAGTTCTACGGCCTCATTTAGACTAAAATGAGAATGATGCTTTTCTCTTCTTAGAGCATTAATTATCAATATTTTGGAGCCTTTAATTTTCTCCTTTTCAGAATCTGAAATAAAATTTGCATCCGTTATATAAGTAAAATCTCCAATTCTGAATCCCAAAATTGGAAGCTTCCCATGCATTACCTCTATAGCTTGAAATACAATACCATCCACCAAAAAAGGTTTATTTGGATCGATGCAGTTTAAATTTACAGTTGGCACCCCTGGGTAGCCACCGCTGTTGAAAATATAGGAGTATTGTTCTTTAATTCTTTTTTGAACTCTGGCAGTAGAAAAAACATCCATGGGTTTTTTCTGTTGGTAATTAAATGGGCGAATTTCATCCAAACCAGCTAGGTGATCCATATGTTCATGGGTAAGTACGATAGCGTCTAAACTATCCACCTGGTTTTTAAGAAATTGCTGACGAACATCCGGTCCAATATCAATTAAAATAGTGGAATCATTGGATTCAATTAATACCGAACATCTCAATCTTTTGTCTTTAGGATTTTCGGAGGTACAGGTTTTACAATGGCATCCAATTACTGGAATTCCCTGTGAGGTACCTGTTCCTAATAGAGTGATTTTCATAAAACCCAAAGCCATTTATTAAAACTTGCTGCAATTGAAATCTAAAATCTCATTGCCCTATCAAATTAACTAAGGCCAACAAAATTAAGCTTAAAATATTAGCTAATAAGTGGGTTTAGCTAAGGAACTTTAATACTTTTGTTTTGAACCTTTAAAATCTATCTATGGAACGCATTATTCTGACCGCCAATCAGAAAGCGCTGAAAATAAATCTGAACGAAAACATCTACGGAACCTTCGCCGAAATTGGTGCAGGACAGGAAGTGGTAAGACATTTCTTCCGTTCGGGAGGAGCTTCTGGCACTATTGCCAAAGCAATGAGTGCTTATGACAAAGATTTCAGCGATGCCATCTATGGACAAGAGGATGATAGCAGGTATGTAACAGAACCTCGTCTTCGGAAAATGATTGAATATGAATATGGTTTAATCAATGAGAGATTGAGTAGGGAAAAATGGCCAGACAAATGCTATTTCGCTTTTGCTAATACCATTGCCACCATCAATTTTACTCGAAAGTTTAAAGGCCATGGCTGGATGGGTGTAAGGTTTCAATTAAGCCCAGACCAGGAGCCTAATGATGTGATTTTTCATGTGAGAATGAAAGAGGAAGAAGCCTCTCTTCAACAAGAAACTATTGGCCAAATGGGCGTTAACCTCATTTATGGCTGCTTCCACATTCGCAATAATCCGGAGGAGCTTTTGAGGTCTCTTTACGATAATATTGCCAAATACAAAGTGGAAATTGACATGATCCATTTTGAGGGTCCTGAATTCAAAAATGTTGATAATAGGTTAATGTCATTACAGCTCATTAAAAACGGAATGACAGATGCCGTAATTTTTGGTCCTGAAGGAAATAATATTCTTCCTGCAGCCTTATTATACAAGAAAAATATCCTTGCACTAAGAGGGAGTTTCCGTCCAGCTACCAAGGTAAATATTGACATGATCAAAAAGGGTTATGGACATTTTGTGGAGGAGCGAAAGGTGGATCGGGAAAAATTGGTGGTACTCTTTGAAATCACATTAAACAATTTAAGATCAGAAGGTGAGATTGATGAACAAGACTTTTTAGATAGAGCCGAAATTTTATGTTCCTTAGGCCAGACCGTTTTAATATCAAATTACCAGCAATATTATAAGTTGGTAGAATATTTTACGAGGTATACAGAAGAAAGGATGGGCCTAATAATGGGGGTTACCAACCTTAAAGATTTGTTTAATGATAAATATTATCGCGAATTAAAAGGTGGAATTTTAGCGGCCTTTGGTATTTTATATTCTACAGACTTAAAACTATATATCTACCCATCACAACCCAATGAGGAAGATGAATTAGAGAATAGCAAAAATTTAAAAATTCATCCTAGGCTTAGACCACTTTACGATTATTTAAAATCCAATAAAAGGATAATTGATATCGACAATTATGATCCAGAGGTTCTCCAAATTTTCTCCCGAGATATCCTAGAAAAAATACGCCATGGTGAAGAAGGTTGGGAAAAAGCTTTACCGGCTTATGTAGATAATATCATTAGAGATAAAAGGCTTTTTGGATACCATCCTGAAAATTCGAATGCATTGACGAAAAAGGAGTAGGTGGGTTAGTGAAAAGTTGAAAGTGAAAAGTGAAAAGTGAATAGTGAAAAGTTGGAAGTGAAAAGTGAAAAGTGAAAAGTGAAAAGTGAATAGTGAATAGTGGAAAGTTGGAAGTGAAAAGTGAAAAGTGAATGGTGAATGGTGAATGGTGAATGGTGAATGGTGAATGGTG